>FWPU01000042.1_pt1:197500-375717 | contig 375717 bp, 328 predicted proteins | sample 2228361 | NCBI WGS metagenome assembly FWPU01 (sample SAMEA103939777, study PRJEB20133) | metagenome
CCGCCCAGGGTGAGTCGGCCCCTAAGCCGAGGCCGAAAGGCGTAGGTGATGGGAAACAGGTTAATATTCCTGTACCACCGGGTTGACGTTTGAGCGATGGGGGGACGTAGAAGGGTAGGTCATCCGGGTGCTGGATGTCCCGGTTCAAGCCCGTAGGCGGGTTCGACAGGCAAATCCGTCGGACCATTTGAAACGCCGAGAGGTGATGAGGATCCGCTTTGCGGAGCAAACTGGCTGATCCCATGCTACCAAGAAAAGCCTCTAGTGAGTCAACCAGGTGACCGTACCGCAAACCGACACAGGTGGGCAGGGAGAGAATCCTGAGGCGCTTGAGAGAACCCTCGTTAAGGAACTCAGCAAAATGGCACCGTAACTTCGGGAGAAGGTGTGCCCCTGCTAGGTGTAGCAATTCGCTTGTGAAGCCGAGAGGGGTTGCAGTGACCAGGCTCTGGCGACTGTTTACTAAAAACACAGGACTCTGCGAAGTCGTAAGACGACGTATAGGGTCTGACGCCTGCCCGGTGCTGGAAGGTTAAGGTGAACCGTTATTGCCTGCTTCGGCAGGTGAGAAGCGGTGACCCGAAGCCCCAGTAAACGGCGGCCGTAACTATAACGGTCCTAAGGTAGCGAAATTCCTTGTCGGGTAAGTTCCGACCTGCACGAATGGCGTAACGACTGGAGCGCTGTCTCAACGAGGGACTCAGTGAAATTGAAGTGGCGGTGAAGATACCGTCAACCCGCGGCTAGACGGAAAGACCCCGTGCACCTTTACTACAGCTTGACAGTGAATTTCGGTATGGCTTGTGTAGGATAGGTGGGAGGCTGCGAAATCCTGCCGCTAGGTGGGATGGAGCCATCCTTGAAATACCACCCTGGCCATGCTGGAGTTCTAACTCGCGGCCGTGAATCCGGTCGGAGGACACTGTCTGGTGGGTAGTTTGACTGGGGCGGTCGCCTCCCAAAGAGTAACGGAGGCGCGCGAAGGTTCCCTCAGGCTGATTGGAAACCAGCCGTAGAGTGCAAAGGCATAAGGGAGCTTGACTGCGAGAGAGACATCTCGAGCAGGTGGGAAACCAGGTCTTAGTGATCCGGCGGTTCCGTATGGAAGGGCCGTCGCTCAACGGATAAAAGGTACGCCGGGGATAACAGGCTGATCGGGCCCAAGAGTTCACATCGACGGCCCGGTTTGGCACCTCGATGTCGGCTCATCGCATCCTGGGGCTGAAGTCGGTCCCAAGGGTTTGGCTGTTCGCCAATTAAAGCGGTACGCGAGCTGGGTTTAGAACGTCGTGAGACAGTTCGGTCCCTATCTACCGCGGGCGTAGGATATCTGAGAGGTGCTGTCCCTAGTACGAGAGGACCGGGATGGACGAACCTCTGGTGTACCAGTTGTCGCGCCAGCGGCATCGCTGGGTAGCTATGTTCGGACGGGATAACCGCTGAAAGCATCTAAGCGGGAAGCCCACCTCAAGATGAGATATCCCTCTGCCGCAAGGCAGACTAAAGACCCCTCGAAGACCACGAGGTTGATAGGCCGGAAGTGTAAGTGCGGTAACGCATTAAGCTAACCGGTACTAATCGGTCGTGCGGCTTGACCACAAATCTTACACGTTGGTGTTATTCCAACATTGTGAGGCCCGAACCAGGTTCTGTTGTCGGAGGATATCAGAGTTTCCCGGTGGCCATAGCGGAGGGGAAACACCTGTTCCCATCCCGAACACAGAAGTTAAGCCCTCCAGCGCCGATGGTACTGCTCTGGTAACGGAGTGGGAGAGTAGGTCGCCGCCGGGAGACTTTTTTAGCCCGTCGCCTTTCAAGACAGAATTGGCGGCGGGTTTTTTTTGGTTAGTGACCCTTAGCCCGCATTGTTTTCAAAAACCGGATAACGTGGGCCGGCTTTACAATATGCTTGGGTGGACGGATTCATTACACCTTGATCATTTGAATCCTAGCCGGAGTTCAATCCAGTTGATTCTCAGGCAGATTTCTTTGCAAGAAGTGGAAAACCCATGGACTCCCTTTGCTTTAAGTATGCTTTCGCACAAGCTCTGGCCAACTTCCTCACCCTCAGGATGTAACGGGTCCTTTCAGCCACACTCAAAGCCCCGCGAGCATCCAAAAGATTGAAAGTATGGGAGCATTTTAGACAGTGATCATAGGCAGGTAAGACAAGCCCTCTGTCCACCAGTCGAACACACTCCGCCTCGTGCATCTGGAAAAGCTTCAAGATGGCCTCCACGTCGGCTTCTTGAAAGTTATACTTGGAAAACTCCACCTCGCTTTGATGGTGCACGTCCCCATAAGTTATGCCATGAGCCCACTCCAGGTCAAAGACATTGTCAACTCCCTGCAGATACATGGCAATGCGTTCTATTCCATAGGTGATCTCTACAGAAACAGGCTGCAGGTCTATGCCACCGGCTTGTTGGAAGTAGGTAAATTGGGTTATCTCCATGCCGTCCAGCCACACTTCCCATCCCAGTCCCCAAGCTCCCAAGGTCGGCGATTCCCAATCATCCTCCACGAACCTAATATCATGAAGCAGTGGATCCACTCCGAAATGGCGAAGGCTGTCCAAATAAAGCTCCTGAATTTCCAGGGGAGAGGGTTTCATTATCACCTGGAACTGATAATAATGTTGCAACCTGTTGGGATTCTCTCCATAACGCCCGTCAGTAGGTCTCCTAGAGGGCTCCACATAGGCTGCATTCCAGGGCTCCGGGCCAAGCACCCTCAGAAAGGTTGCTGGATGAAATGTGCCTGCTCCCACCTCAGTATCGTAAGGCTGATGCAAAATACATCCACGGCTGGCCCAGTAATTCTCCAGCGCCAGGATGAGCTCTTGAAAGTTCATTTGCCAGTTCCCCCTGCCTGAATAATTCACCGAAAAGATGAAACTATATTATCCATTTTGGTCGATTTGTCCACTGCAGGCTGGCATTTCCTCTATTTTCCCATGCTCTCCAGGAATTCGGTTGACCTCAGTGTTCGGCCTGCGTGATACACGAAAAAGGCACGAAGCAGACCCTTGGACTCCTTCAAGGCCAGGGACGAGAAAGCCACCCTGTGAAGCCTCTCCAAGGGAAGGGATCTGGCCTCCTGAAGTAGTCTGAGGGTTCCTCTGCTTATGCTGAACCCCTCTGCGCCTTGGCAATTGCGGCACAAGGCGCCACCTTGTGAGATTCCGATTCTAATAGATAACTCCTGCTCCAGGAGGGCCCCACAGCTAACGCAGGCATCCAACTTCAGACCGTAACCAGCCAGGTCAAGTGCCCTGAGTTCGAACAACCGCAGTACAGCCTCTCTTGCGCCTGTTTTGCCCAGAGATCTGAGAGTCCAAAGCAAAAGGGGCAAAAGGCCCTTAACAGGCTCCCCCTCTGGGGCGCATGCTTCAGCCCATTCGGCCACATAGCAGGCCCTGGCAAAGCCCGTCAGATCTGCCCTGACAGATTCGAAATGCTCCAAGAGATCTGCCCCTTCCAATCTTACCAAGGAACTCCCAGGCCTTTCGAAACCGTGGATTCTCACGTGTGCCATGAGGTCCAGATTTGCTCCGAAACGCCTTCGACTGGCCTTGGCCCCTTTTGCTATGCCTGTGAGTTTTCCTTTTTGGTCACCGTAAAAGGTAACCAGAAGGTCCCTCTCTTGAAAATCCATTACCCTCAATATCACTGACTCTGTGACAAAAGGTGGCACGGGCCCCAACCCCTATTCTGAGAAAAAAACCTCAAGAGATCATTTTAGCCTCATTCTTCACAAAGGGTAGATGATGCGGCCTGAGCCTTCAAAATCCCAATGGGAACAAGTATGTTCCAAAAACACAATGAGCGCTTGACCTCGAAAAAGGCTTTGACAGGCCTTATCCAATGGGCCGGGGTCCAAACCCGAAAACCCAACAAATGTGACAGGGGTGCAACTCTAAGCCAGCCCATCTTGGCTCATAATCCTAATTGGGTTAGGATGGAATCCAGATAGTACAACAAAAAAGCTAGGCCTGAGATTCAAAGCCAGGCAAAGGGGAGGGAACCCTGAGCAGAGTGAGCATTCCCCACAGAATCCTTCTGGCCAATCCCAGAGGATTTTGTGCAGGGGTGAAAAGAGCCATAGAAACCGTGGAGACAGCCCTGAGAAAGACCGGAGCCCCAGTATATGTTTTTCATGAGATCGTGCATAACACCCATGTGGTCAAGGAGCTGGGAGACAGGGGGGCGCTCTTCGTGGATCGGGTGGATCAGGTTCCTCCTGGTAGCCTTCTGATTTTTTCTGCCCACGGTGTTTCCCCCAAGGAAAGGCATTTGGCAAAGCACAGAGGTCTGAAGGTGGTGGACGCCACCTGTCCCCTGGTCACCAAGGTCCACATGGAAGCCAGGCGCTTTGCCAAAGAGGGCAGGACCATTCTGCTTGTGGGGCATGAGGGCCATGAGGAGGTGGTGGGGACCATGGGCGAGGCACCAGAACATATCCGGTTGGTGATATCAGTGAGGGATGTAGAGAATGTGCGAGTAGAAGATCCTGGGAAGGTGGCTGTCATAACCCAGACCACCCTCTCCCTGGATGAAACAAAAGAGGTGATGGAAGCCGTAAGGGCCAGATTTCCCAAAGCTGTGACTCCTACCAAGAAAGACATATGCTATGCTACCACCAACCGCCAGACGGCAGTAAAAGAACTGGCCCCGCGGTGTGATATGATCTTGGTCATAGGCTCTCGTAATTCCTCCAATTCCAGAAGGCTGGCTGAGGTGGCCGAGTCATACAAGACAAGGGCCCATCTCATAGATGATGTGGGTGGCATAGAGATGGGCTGGCTGGAGGGGGTGGAAACCCTGGGTATAACAGCCGGAGCCAGTGCACCGGAGCATCTTGTGACGGAACTGGTAGATTTCTTCAAACGCATGGGTACAAGAAAGATTCAAGAATGGGAATCAGGAGAGCGAGAAAAGGTGCGCTTCGGCCTCCCCTCAGAGCTCATACATCTGAAGGGCTCTGTGCAATAGACCCCTCCTTGGGCTCCAATCGTTCCCTGTGTTCTCGGTATAGCCCCTGAGGTACCATCCAAAAAGCAATAAGAACCAAAGCTGGCACCACAATCAGATCGTCCAGGTGCCCCAAGACAGGTATGAAATCTGGTATCAGATCTACAGGGGAAAGCACATAGGCAAGGGCAAGCCCCAGGAGCCAGCGTGCAATTCTGGGGGTACGGGGATCCAAATAAACTGCCTTTACCACTGCCAGTTCCTTTCTCAACACTCGGACCGAAGCTTTTAGAGACAATCTCATCGTTTAACCTTCGAGGAGCAAAAGGACATAACCTACCCTCGGGTCAATGAGGAGCCTCCCTTAGGGAAATACAGCCAAAATAGCTCCTCAAGAGGCTCATCATCGTTCAAGCCTAAAGAGTATGGGCACCTCTACCTCCATTTCCACCGGATCCTGCCCCAAAAACCCAGGCACGAACTCCCAATGCGCCACGGCTTCCTTGGCCGCATCATCCAAGATCTTGTATCCGCTTGGTTTGGTCACCCGCACAAGGCCAGGACTGCCGTCTTTGAGCACTACCACCGAGAGGACCACCGTGCCTTCATAGCCTCTTTTTCTGGCAATCTCAGGATAAAGGGGTTTGGGATTTTTGCCATAGCGTGGGAAGGCCTTCTGGAGTTGGGCCTTGGGCGGCCCTCCTTCCCCTGTGGGTTCCAGCTGGGGCAAGGCTGATGAGATTTCTTGCTTTCCTGCTGTGGATAGGGACTCCTGGCCCCTGCTCTGGGAAGCTCCGGTCACAGAGGCCCCATCATCCTGCTCCAGGGGATCTGTCATGTCCTCCATCTTGGGAGATGAAGTTGTCTTTGGCTTGGTTTGCTGCTTTTTCAACTCAGGCCGCGGCTTTACCTTGGGCCTCGCGGGCTGGACAGCGGGCAGGGGATCTTGCTGGGCAATCATGGAAGGCTCAGAAGACTGGTGGCTTGGGGTGGAATACTCATGCTGCTCTTTGGGCCAAGGGGGCTCACTGCCAGTAGAATCTGTCTTGGGAAGCTCTTTTGCAGGAAAAGGAGTATGAAGGGATATCTCTAGGCTGGGCCTGGGTATCCAAGGCATCTCTTTCTTGCACATGATAGTCCATGGCGACAGAAAAGCGGCCAAGTGTAGGCCAGTCGAGACCAGAAAACCCAGAACCAGCTCCTGTCTCATTTGCTCCCTCTGGGTTGGGCTTCCAGAAAGACCCTATTTAGACCTGAAGAACGTATTGTGTCCAAAACCTCTATGATTCTTTGGTATGAAACGGCTTGATCTCCCCTTAGTATGACCTTGTCTACTTCTCCAGAACCTGCCTTGGCCAGGATTCTTTGTGCCAGCAACTCCAGGCTAATCTGTTCTCCCTCCAGGAATATCTCTCCCTGAGCATCCAGGCTTACCTCCATAGCCTGGGTGTTGTCTTGGGTGAGCATGTCCGCCCTGGGAAGACTGAGAGGGATACCCTTTTGGAGGGCCATGAAAAGAGAAACGTAAATGAAGAATGAGAGCAGTTGAAATGTCACGTCTATCAGAGGGATCATCTCCATGCGAACCTTTTTCCGTTCTGTTCTGTGGATCTTCACGGTACCCTCTGCGGCTCGGTGCCTGGGTGAACATGGAAAAGGCCGGTGCTGTTTCCCTGATGACGATTCTTGCTGTGGACTATTTCCAGGGAGGTCCCATAGGTCTCCATCTCGTTGGCTGCCTGTTCGGCACGTTTCTGGAAGTAGTTATAAGAAATCACACAGGGCACCGCTATCACCAGGCCAGCTACGGTAGTTATCAAAGCCTCTGCAACCCCGATGGTAACCACTCTGGGATCCTGGAATCCCGAACTGCCCAATAGATCAAAGGCTTTTATCAAGCCTGTGACCGTGCCCAAGATGCCCAACATGGGGGCCACGGTCACCAGTGTGTCCAAAACGGCCAACCCCCTTCTCATTCTCTCCATCTGCTCCTTGGCCGCCACTTCCATGGCCGCAGAGAGGGAAAACTCCCTGTGCACAATGCCGCTAACCAAAACCCGTACCACGTAATCACGGCTTCCGCGCACCTTTTCCCTTATCTCGTCATATGCCTCCCGCTCGGCTAAGGACAGCACCTCCTCCACCAGGCGCCTGTTTCTCCTGGCGGTCTCCCTTACCCAGAAGATGGCCCTGTCTATGGTCACTGCCAGAGCTACCAGCGAACACCCCAGCAATGGCCACATCACAGGCCCCCCTCTTTGAAACAGATCTATCATGCTGTTTTCCCCTTTTCCCCCCAAGCCCCCAAGCCATCCAGATAAGGGGTGATCCTGGGAGCTCCGGTCACGGGATCCATGTCCACATAAACCCGAGCCCCATATACATCCAAAATGGTTTGCTGCGTGATTACCTCTTGGGGAGGGCCCAAGGCTCGAACCTTCCCTTCTTTTAAGAGCAGAAGTCTGTGGCAGACAACAGAGGCCAAGTTCAGGTCATGGGAAACCCAAACCACTGTCAGGCCTTCTTGGCTGTGGAGCCTTCCCAGCAGTTCCACAAGCTCCATTTGATGTTTCAGATCCAGGTACGCCGTGGGCTCGTCCAAGAGAAAAACCCTGGGCTGCTGAGTCAAAGCCCTGGCCACCAATACCCTCTGCCTCTCTCCTCCGCTGAGCTCGTTGACGTCTCTTTGTGCCAGGTGGGAACAGCCCGCCTTCTCTAGGCTGGCCCAGGCAATGGCCATGTCTTCATCCCCTTCGAAGCCCATCATGCTCAGGTGTGGATGCCTGCCCATGAGGGCCATTTCCAGGACTGTAAAAGACTGCGTCAAAATGGTCTCCTGGGGTACCACTGCCAGAGTCTTGGCCACTTTTTTCCTTGACATGGTTTGGATATCCTGACCCTCCAAGAGGACCCTTCCCCTTTCAGGTTTGAGGATACCCTGCAGCACTCCCAGCAGTGTTGTCTTGCCAGAAGCATTGGGTCCCAAGATGCCCAATATCTCCCCTCTGGCCACCTGAAGAGACACGTCCTGTAGTACCCATTCTTGACGATAACGAAACCAAACGCCATTTGCCATTAAGAGGGGTTCCACCTGGCCCCCCTTGTGCGAAGCAGAAGGATGAAAAACGGAGCCCCTAGGGCCGCAGTGATCACACCCACCGGCACCTCGGCAGGAGACATGAGGGTTCTGGCCAGGACATCCGCCAATATGAGGAAAACCGCTCCACCCAAGGCTCCCATTGGTAGAAGGAGCCTGTGGTCTGGACCCAGCAGCATGCGCATAAGGTGGGGCACTATGAGCCCCACAAATCCTATCAAACCGCTGACGCTCACCACCAAGCCGGTGAGCAAGGCCGTGACGATCAGAAGCAGAAACTTGCTTCTTTCCACCTGAACTCCCAACTGCAAAGCTGTCCGCTCCCCCAGGCCCAGAAGGTTCAGGCTGCGGGCCTGACTCCACAGGATGACCAGAGCCCCCAAGGCCCATGGTCCCACAATACCTGCTTGGGAGTACTTGGCTCCACTTAGGTCCCCATAAAGCCAAAACATCATGGAGTGAAGCTGTTCGGCCCGGCTCAGGCTCAATACCAGCATTATCAGGGAAGTGAAAAAGGCATTTACTATCACTCCTGTCAGCAGCACCCTGGTCATCTCTAGTCTTCCCATCCCTCCGGCAATGCCCAGCACCAAAGCCATTGTGCCCATGGCTCCCAGGAAGGCCGCCAAAGGTGTGGTCAAGGAAAGAAATCCTGTTGCGAGAGCCATGGAACTGAGGGCTCCGAGGGCAGCACCGCTGGAGATTCCCAGTACAAAAGGTTCAGCCAAAGGGTTGCGAAGCAGGGATTGGAGCACCACTCCGGAAACCGCAAGTCCCATGCCAACGATTCCAGTGAGAAGTACCCTGGGAAGGCGAATATCCAGAAGTATAGACCTTTCTGTGGAATCCAAAGACCAGCCTGGCAGCCCCCCCCCAAAAATCTCGCCCAAGACCCCTTTCCAGGCAAGCGGGGTGGGTCCGGTGCCCAGAGCCAGGATCCCGGCCAGGGCCACCACCACTGTACCCAAAAAAGTCCAGAATATGATACCCTTCAAGGTTACCGGGCCTGGCCTCACAAAAGACATCTTTTCTTTGCCCTCGAAGGCTTCAGTTTCTTGAGCCCACCTCAGCCCAAAGCTCCTGGTGGATGATCAAAGCCATTTTTTCCAGTCCCTCTATTATCCTGGGAGAGGGCCTGTCTATGAGATCCCCATCCATCACATGGATGTGGCCGTTTTTCACCGCAGGTATGTCTTTCCACCTTTTCCACCTTTTCTTTTCTTCCTCCGCAGCTCTTGTATCAGCCATGGAAGAGATGATTATCACCTGGGGCGCAAGGGTCATGACCCTCTCCCAGCTCAACATGAGATACCCACGACCCAGACTGCTGGCCACATTTTCTCCTCCAGCAAGCCCGATGAGGTGGTCCTGGAGGGTGTCAGAGCCAGCCACTACAAGGGGCTGGGCTCCCACCTGCAGAAGCACCCGGGGTTTTGGCCTGGTTCCAATCCTTTGTCTTACCCCCTCCATCTTCTCCCGCATGCGCGATACCAGATCTGCTGCCTCTTCCCGGCGCCCCAACAATTCTCCCAGGCTCAACAACGTACTGAAAAGGCCTTCCAGAGATCTGGGATCCAACACAAATACCGTGAGCCCCAATTCTTCAAGCCTCCTGATCTGCTCCCTGGGGTTTCCATCACGGGTGGCCAAGACCAGATCTGGCTTCAAGGCCACTATGGCCTCAAGCTGCAGGTGCACGTAAGAGCCCACCTTGGGCCTGGAGGCTGCTTGGGGTGGGAAATTCGTATGCTCTGTTACGCCCACTACCTCCTGATCCAGACCAAGGGCGAAGAGGCACTCGGTAATACTGGGGGCAAGGGCCACGATTCTCCTCGGAAGCATGGATATTTGCACCCATCGGCCGGCCTCGTCCCTCAGCTCCAAAAAAAAGCCGTATATGGGCTCTGCTGCAGACAAAAAGGTCAAGAGTAATCCCAAGATGGCTGCTTTGGCAGAAGACCCCAACAATTTGGCCTCCCAAAACCAACGGCCCCGACCTCAAGGAAGTCGGGGCCGCTTTGCTCAGAAATCTGCCGCCTTCCCCTCGAAAGGTCGCTCAGATGGGTCCGGATGGGTGTACTGGCTTACGGCGACCTACTCTCCACGCCTTCCCATCCCGAGCAAAGGGACAGTGGCCTTCCGTCCTAGCATATGAGCTTGCGGCCGTGTGGATTTCGTTCCGATCACAGTTGCGGGGCAGCGATGGCCTCTCACCATCTTCCCCATGGGTCCGCCTGGGCGGCCCCCCGGAACCATAGTCCTTCATATGACAGGATCATGATATGAAGAGCTTATGGCGGTGTCAACGTAGCCTTTGACGCCATATGATTTTGTGGATTAGACAGAGTGGGTCAATGAGACATTATGCTCTCATGAATGGGGCTTTTCCCGGAAAAAGAACACCTTAAGCACCCTGGGAGCCTGAAGTAATGGGTCTTTCAAATCAATCTTCTTGGCGAACAATTAGCCTTGATTTTTCATAAACAGTGAGAACTGGGGGCTAGCCAGGACATCCTGTGACGAATTGATTTGTGCTGGAATGGAGCCCGATTCTCCCTATGGATTCCTTTCCAGGTCAATGCCTGGAAATGGGTAAAGAGAGCCAGGGCTTGGGGAAGTACCCCCAAAGGTCACCGATCCTGGGGGGATCAATTAGGTTAGGTACGGACCGACTTTTTTCCCCGAGTGGTTAAGGAACCTGGGAAATGGTATTATCACAAAAGATTTCCCATGACCATCCACAGGATGCCGAGGTCTGAGAGGGCCCACAGTCCTCTGACAAACTTGGAAGTAACAATAGATCTGGGGGTGATGGGAGGCTTGCCATGGACATTGCCTATGAGCTTATTGTCTTGGGTGCCGGTCCAGCCGGGCTCACGGCGGGAATCTTTGCTGCCAGGGCAAGGATCAGGACCCTGATCCTGGGGGCCAGGCCAGGAGGTAAGCCCCTCATGTACGACCAGATCGGAAATTATCCTGGCTTCCCGGGTGGAGTGACCGGAGCCCAGTTGATGACCGGCATGCTGCAGCAGGTGAGCGATCTAGATGTTGACCGAGTATGGGAGGACGCCACAGCCTTGGAACTGGGAAGAGATTTCAAAGAAGTTCTGGTTGGGAAACAGAAATACCTCTCCAGGGCATTGATCCTGGCCACGGGATCCGAGCCCATTCCCTTGGAAGTTCCGGGTGCAGCCGAATATGAAGGCAGGGGCATCTATTACTGTGCCCATTGTGATGCGCCTGTTTTTAGAGCAATGGAGAAGTCCAAGGCTGTTGTGGTGGGAGGAGGTGATTCGGCCCTTTACACGGCCCTCTATTTGACCAAACATGCTAAGGAGATCACGGTGGTGCACAGAGGCTCAAGGCTCAGGGCCAGCAAAGCGGCTCAGGACTCTGCCCTTTCCCACCCGGGCATCCGGCTAGTCCTCAACAGGGAAGTAGTGGAAGTCAAGGGAGACAGCAGGCACATCAATGGGTTGATACTCCGGGATCCAGCAACCGGAGGCACGAGCCTTCTTGGTGCCGACGGGGTCTTTGTAGGGATTGGTCAAAGGCCTAACTCAAAGATAGTGGAAGGCATTCTCCAACTGGATTCAGAGGGGTTTATTGTGGTGAACAGCCGGATGCACACATCTGCTCCCGGTGTCTTTGCTGCGGGTGATGTAATCCAGAAATCCCTGAGACAAATAGTGACAGCAGCAAGTGACGGAGCCGTGGCTGCGGATTCTGCCACCAGATTTTTACAAGGGATGATTGTATGACAGGGGTTGATTTGGATCAGGGAAAGGGCACAGGAATTCAAAGAGGCTACAGAGGTCTGTTACGAGTATACACAGGGGAGGGTAAAGGAAAGACCACGGCTGCTCTGGGTCAGGCCATCAGGGCAGCCTCTCAGGGCAAACGTGTGCTCTTCATACAGTTTATGAAAGGACAGGAAACAGGAGAACTCAAGGCCATACTAAGAAGCGGCCTGCCTATAGACATAGAAAGATTCGGCAGACCCGTTTTCCTTCAAACACCCCTTCACAGCCGACCCAGTAGAACAGGTGAATCCCTGGACATGCTTCTGGCTCATCAGGGATTGGAGGCTTTGGAAAGAGCCATGAGAAAGGGGCTTTACCAGCTAATTATTCTCGACGAGATAAACATGGCAATGGATTTTGGTCTCTTGGAAGTGCGGGAAGTAATGAGGGTGATCAAAGAGAAACCTGAGGGACTTTGCCTCATCTTGACCGGCCGAAACGCCCCCAAAGAAGTGATGGAGGCCGCCGACTCGGTTACAGTGTTGCTGGAGCTCAAGCACCATTATAGAGCCGGGGAAAAACCCAAAAAAGGTATTGAATTCTAACCTGTTGGCCTGGACACTCCCCTCATCAGAGCATGAAAAATGCTGAAGGATTGGGCCTTAATCCTTCAAGAAGGCCCCCGCGGTGTGAACTGGTGCTTTGAGCGGCAGGCAGGCTGGATCCGCCTGGGGAAAAACCCTGACTGTTCTCGGGGCTTGCAGCAGATCTCTTGACTCGCTCATCTCCAAGAAGGCTTTGGGCTTGGGACCACTCCCTAAGGATGCTAAAGTCCCCGTGAGTGGAGCCATCATGGAAAGGTCCCCTTGGTTTCTTGCTCCAAGGAGATCTTTGGACTATTCTTTAGGCAGTTGAAGCTGGAGCCCACAAGTGGTGCGTTCTATGGCTGATGAGAGCTTTGAGGAGACAGTTGGGGCGAGAAGAGGGCTGGTTTGGGTATACACAGGGGCTGGCAAGGGCAAGACCACGGCTGCCCTGGGACAGGTCCTCAGGGCTGCCATGCAGGGCAAAAGAGTCCTTTTCATCCAGTTCATGAAAGGACAGCAGACCGGGGAGTTGAATGCAATTTCCCAGATGGGTCTTCCCATAGAGGTGCAACGGTTTGGCCGGGCGGCCTTTCTGCGAAGAAGCCCTGGTCCATCCACCAGTAAAGCCTGCGAACCTCTGGATATTCTCTTGGCCTACAGGGGGCTTCAGGCCCTGGAAACAGCCATGTTCAGCGGATCCTACGTCCTTATAGCCTTGGACGAGATCAATGTGGCCATGGACTTCGGGCTCTTGAAGACAGAGAGTGTATTGGAGCTGATTCGAAGAAAACCACCATGGGTCGAGTTAATCCTGACGGGTAGGAACGCCCCGGTGGAATTGCTGGAAATGGCCGATGTGGTCATAGAGATGAGGGAGGTGAAACATCACTACCGAAGGGGAGACAGAATGAGAAGGGGAATAGAATTTTGATCTTCTCAACAGAGATTGGGTCTGCGTGATCCGCTAGGAAAGGATTTTATGATATGAAAGAGACTGTTTGGTTGGGTAATTTGGGAAGCTGCCCTTACCAACAGGAGAGTCCTCCCGAACCCATGTACAAGGCTTTATCCGAGGTGCTTGGTATCATCAAAGGGGTTATCGAGGAAAAAGGCCTAAGTCCCCTGGGCCATTTCAGAACCCTTGAAAGCGGGGTTTTCGAAGAGCACGTGGTATTCCTAAAGGTGCCTCATTCCAAGAAGCTCTTGTTTAGGATGTGGCCTCTTTTGTTCACTCACCAAAGACGCCTGGAGTATAAGATTTACAGAGACGGCGAGCCTCTGCGCCAGGAGATAGTGCCCTACCTTGAAGCATACGCCCAGATCAACCGGGCCGAGTTGATCCCGAAGGTCTGAACTAATCTTGGTTGCCTGGACAAACACGACAATTTCCACGGGTTTGGCTCCAGGCCTCCAAGATCTTTCTCCATGTGCTGTGTGGAGAAGCTCCGAGAGCCCATGGGCTTCTTGGGGCCTGGAGAGGAGCAACACCACTAGCATCTGAACCGACACCTGGAATGAGGCCTCGGGTCGAAGACCATTGCCTCGGTTTCAACCAACTTGGCCTCAACAGTTCCCAGCCCCAAAGCCTTCTCTGCTGGGACTCTGGGACCATTGTTGACGAGGCTTGGCTCAGAGCCAGGTCCCTTTAAAAGGGGGGTGAGGGCCACTGGTCTTTGATTTTGTGGTTCTTAGCTCAACCTTCCGACCGCCGGGCTGGGCCTTCGGCCATAGTCGCGAACGGTCGCAACAATGGCCCTCATGTTCTCCTCTTTGATGTCTGGCCACAGATCACAGCCAGGCCAAACCGCATCAACTCCCCCATCAATGTTTTTCTTGATGCCGGCTATTGCCGGCTCGACAGTGGTTTCCTCCTTGCATGGAAGGGCAAATACATCAAAATTCCCAAAGAGAAGGACATCGTTTCCTAGTTTCTTTCGGGACTCACTAAGGTTGTTCTTGATATCGACACTTATTGCGTCTGCCCCACAATCGTTCATCAACTCGATGATGAGATCCGTTGCCCCGCATATATGAAGGATCTTGGGCGATTTCCAGGAAGAGAGTATCCTTCGCATTCTAGGCTGGATCATGGCCTTCCATGTCCTAGGACTAAGAAGATCTGTTCCGGTGCCCATCTCCCTCAGAGTGATATAATCGGCTCCTGCGGCTTGCAGGGCCTGCCTAATCTTTATGCACATGTCCGTCAGTTCATCTAAGCCTGCCTCCACTTTTTCCTTTTCCTTAAATACACCTTTGAGAAGGATGTCCAACTCCAATACTTGTCCGGCCTGTGTGAAAGGACCTAGCTGCCAGGCACCCACAGGATACTCTGGGGCCTCCTGCTTCACGATCTTTATGGCCTCAGGGATTATTGTGATCGGCCACTTTTGGGCTATGTCCTCTGGGATGTCTACTTGATCCATGGTCTTCCAGCGTTTTTCAGGGATAGTTGGGTAGAGTATGTCATCGGAGTTCTCATAGAGGCTGATATTGTTCCCCAATGCTTGTGATTCCCAGCACATGTCGAAAGGGACCACCACCGAGTCAAAACCGAACATCTTGCTGGAAAGGATCGCAGAGCGGGCCAGTTTGACCGGGTCTCGGTGGATCTGAGGGAAGCGGTAACCCAGTTGTCTGACGGCAGGCATCAGTACCATTCCCATACCACTGAAAAAAGGCATTGTGTCCAGGGGTTCTCTGCGGAAGAGTCCAGTGAATCTTTCTCTGGGGGTCATCTCTGGCATACGTCTACTCCTTTCTGTGGCAAAATAGCTTAGTCATATCTGAAAATTACACGTAAGAGTTCCCCAGGGGAATCATCCCAGAGACAATTTTTGGGAAAGCCATGGATGATTTTGTAAAAACAAGACCGCCGATCAAAGAGACCTAGAATCTCTCCTTCGGACCTTAGGAACAATCTCACTCCAGAAGCACCATGACATACCAGGCTGGCAGTAGTCTTCTATCAGAAGCGAACTCCACCTTGAACCCCAAGGGCTGGAGCGTCTTTGCTATATCCATCCCCAATGCATCCATAGACGGACGCGCCAGATGGGGAAACCGACAAGGCTCTAGATACGCACACGACTCGCACTGCACACAAAGGGCCAGCGCGAAGGCAAAGCCGGCGCCAAAGGAAAGCATGGCCTCCTTCTCAATTGCCAAGGCCACATTCTGCCCCACCTTCGGATCTGTTGCCTTTATCACCAACGCCTTCCTGTACCTTGCAAAGGCATCCATGAACATCTCGGGAGATAGACCCAGATTAGGTGGGCAAGTCCAGTACCTCCCCCAACGGCTGCAGCCGAAACGGCATTTCAGGAAAGAACGCGGATCGAAAACCACCTGCGCTGTATCAATCAGTTTGGCCTCAGATGCACCCAGCCCTACAGCCTTTTCAACCAAGGATTCGTAACCCCACTTCATTTGCTAGCACCTCTCGTTGCGCAGAGAAACTTTCAAATCCTTATTCGCCATTGTCGACAAACTCTAATGAGAAATGCCTCAATGGAACAGAAGACCCCTGCTTTGCAATGCCGAGGACCCAAGTCAGCGCGACATCATGGTTTGTCGCAGGCTTTTTTTTAGCTTCAAGAATTCTTGGCTCTCTGGATCGCGCGGTCTCGGCAGCTCCACCTTGACCTGCCCTTTGATGCGTCCTGGGTGCCTGTCAAACAAGAGTATTGAATCTGCCAGGATGATTGATTCCTCTACGTCATGGGTCACAAACAGGATGCTCTGGGAAAGCTCTTGCCAGATCTTCAAGAGAAGTTTGTGCATTTCTTGCCTTGTTTGAACATCAAGTGAAGCAAAAGGCTCGTCCATGAGCAAAATCCGTGGTTTCATAATCAGGACTCTAGCAAGGGCAACCCTCTGTTTCATCCCCAAAGAGATCTCTCGAGGTAGGTAATTGCCAAAATTCTCCAGACCAACCAGGGAAAGAAAGTGATTGACCTCGCTCCTTAAGGCCCTGCCAGACTTTCTATTTCGCCTGATTCCAAATGCCACGTTTTCCCACACTGTCAGCCAAGGAAATAGGGCGTCCTCCTGAAAGATCACACACCTATCAGGACCAGGGCCCCTAAGCGGCTCCCCGCCCATGCGTATTGCCCCCCTGGAAGGCGAATCGAAACCAGCAATGAGCCTCATGAGTGTTGTCTTTCCGCAGCCACTCGGCCCCAAGATGCAGATAAGCTCGCCTTCCAAGCAGCAGAAGCTTATATCCTTCAAGACAGTGGACCTAGTGCCGTTTACGACAAACACCTTTTCAACTGCGTCGACTTCCAGAAGAGGCATGGGGTAGCCTGGAGATCTCACCTCATTAGCAGCGTTCATCCCGCCACCTTGATCCTTCTAACGCTCTTCATACCAAAGCTAAGAGTCTTGACCAGAAGCAAGTCGCTGGCCCTTCCGACCAGGGCGATCATGATCATCCCCACGATTATCACATCTACCTGACCCAGCATCCGCGCGTCCATGATCATTGCCCCCAGTCCATCTGGCACACCAGTAAGTTCCCCCAACACCAGATAAGCCCAAGCAACACCCAAACCCAGCCTCAACCCTGCGAGTATGTGGGGCATGGTTGCTGGGATAAGGATTCTAAAGACTAGGCCAAGCCCCTTCACTCCCATCATGCCAGCGGCCTGGATAAACATGGGATTAACCTGAGCAGCGCCCGCTGCAGTATTGAGGTATATGGGGAAAAAGGCTGCCAGGGCTACCAGAAACACGGTTGTCTTGGTACCTGTTCCAAACCATATCATGGCAAGAGGCAGCCACGTAATCCCAGGGATAGCCCTCATTCCATTCACTGTGAGACTCAAGGAACTTTGGACCCACCACAAACGACCGGACATAAGCCCCAGAGGAAGCCCCATCAGCACAGCACAGGAGAAACCCAACCCCACCCTGGAGACGCTGGCCAAAGTGTCGCTTAGAAAACGACCTGCAAACCGCGCCGAGCCTGTGGGCTGCAATACGTACGCGTCCATTGTATTCAAGATCTCGGAGGGAGACGGTAGCAGATACGGCGGCACCATTCGGTCATAGGTGACGAGCGTCCACGCCACCAACAAACAGCACGGCATGGTGAGTGGAATGATATACTTCGAATACCGTTTGCCGGGGCCATTGAACACAGACAATTGACACCTCTACTGTGTAGTGGATTGGATTCGCCGTACAAAGCTTAGGTCGAAGAGCTTCTCATAATTGGGCTGACGATCTATCAGGCCAAGGGTTTTCATCCTCTCCCCTAAGGCCATGGCCCTCTTTATATAGGATTCGTCCATCTTCCATTCCAGCTCCATATTGGAGGATGCCTGCTCGAGTACTTTGATTGGGATCCCAAATTCAGAGGCCTTGACCAACCACTCTTGGGGATTTTTCTTAAGATATTCAGTGGCCTTGGCATGGGCTGTGATCAATCTCAGAACAAGGTTGGGATTTTTCTCTATTGTCTCTCGGCGCACAAGCATGCCCGCATTGATAGCCCCAATACTGTCATCGTAGTAGGGATAACTCAGGATTCTGCCGTAACCTTCTACAACGGCAATGCTAGGAAACGGCTCTCCTGACAGGAAGGCGTCAATGCTGCCCTTGGCCAGGGCTGTTCCCATGTCAAAGAAATCAACACGGGTCAGTGTGACATCCTTATTCGGATTGAGACCCGCACGGGTCAAAGTCTCTCTTAGCAGGACCTCGTGCATGGTGCCAGGCACGTAGCCTATCTTCTTGCCTCCAAGGTCCCTGGTCGTCCTTATATTGGCATGTTTCCCCACTACCAAGGCAGAGCACTTGTTACACAGGGATGCCACTACCACTAAAGGCTCGCCACGGGATGCAGCCTGTATGGCATGAGGTATGGTTGTGCCGCACATCTCCAAGGTGCCGGCAGTCAGGGCCATTTTCATATCCGCGGGATTGGTGAAGGCAAAGATCGTAACTTTCACCCCTGCGTCCATAAACTTTTCATAGAAAAAGGGCGCAATAGTCTGGGCGGTCTTCCACGTTCCTATCCTGAGTTCATCCCCTAAGGCCGCCGGGATCGCAGCAACCAGAACCCAAACAAAGATGACGGCAGTCAAAAAAAACCTCCTCATCATTGGCTCCATGATCGTCGCTCCTCTTTACTAATCTTGAGCACTTGCTGACCAAGCAGAACAGTTCTCATAGCCCCCAAACTCACGCGCCGTCTGCACCATGGCCTCTATATGGCCCAAGGGATCCCCGCGATGGATGGAGCAGGTGGCCATAAAGACATAACCACCCCCAGGGGCAGCATCTCTAATGCATCTTCGGGTCTCCTCCCGAATTCGCTCTTTTGGTCCAGGGTGTAGCACATGGGGTATGTCTATTCCGCCAAGGATCGCACTCCTGTCACCCCACAGGCTTTTTGCCACCCTCAGGTCGCAATTTTCAGCAAACTGAAATCCCAAAATGCCGGTTTCAAGTGCAGCATCTACCAAGGGCCGATACCTTTCCAACGTGAAATTGCCATGGGGATGAAAAACGACCCTCAAACCATGTTCCCTTGAGGCTGTGACTATTCTTCTCAGGTTCGGAATTGTGTAAGTCAGGTAAAACTCAGGCCTTATGAAAACCGGTCCATCTGTTGCGGAGGCCAAGAAGACAAAATCTACACCCACCTTAGAAAGATGTTGTAGATGGCTGATCGCTATCTCAGTGGAGAAGGTTATCAAGTCTGTAGCAAACTTGGGATCTTTGACGAAGTCTCTGGCCAAGTTGTGTGTCCCGCGAAGGAGACAAGCCCTTGTCACAGGACCTTCAAGATTGGCGGCAATGGCGACTTCAGCCCCTATGCGTCTTTTGACAAGTTCATAAGCCTTCAGCACCCCGGGCAATCTTCCGTCTTTGTCCATCTGTGGGACCTTTGCACGGAGAAGCCTGTTTTTTCGCTCAAAAGGATGTCTTACAACTGTGGGTATGCCCTGAGGAGGAAACGCGGTTTCGCCTCCAAGTGCATCCGCATCGAGTCCGAGATCATGGATGCTTCCCACGACGCAATCTTGTCCAAACCGACGCCAGCTTGCAATCACGGCATCTGCCGATTTTTCGGCATGGTAACCTCTGTTGGGGCCATCGGCACAGACCTCCCGAGTGGTAAAACCGGCCACCTCCATCCCCAACGTCAGGTCTCGCAAGAAAATCGGTACTCGGTCGGGCTGCCTCCCCCAAAGCGCGGTCATCATCCGCTCTCTGCTGTTCACACCCAGCTCCCGAATACTTGTGGGCCCTCAGTCTCCGAATCTGGGGTTGCCGCAAACTGGCGGGCCTCTTCTTCGGTGTAACCGATGTTGCAAACTGCAATCTGGAATCCTCATTGCTTGAGGATATCTTCTACCATTCGGGTCAGGTAATTGCAGCTAAAGAAGGCAGGCCCCATCACCATGACCCAGGTCTCCTCCTCCTTGACTGTAGCCCTCCTTTCTTAATCGAAGTTAAATCGGTCATCCTTTCAAGAGAGTCATGATTCGCTCTGTCTTGTAGACCTTCCCTTGGGCCACAAGCACACCATTTATCGCGAGAGCAGGACTCAGGGGCAGACCATATTTTTGCCGGACTTCTTCAGAGAGGACCCATCTTTTTACCACCTCTGCTTGGACACCGGAAGCCGCAACTGCCTCCTTGGCGTTTTCCAAAAGCTCATTGCATTTCTCACACGGTGGCTCAAGGCCTATAATCTCTATCAGGAACATGCCTGCCCTCCTTTCGCGACGCCTCCTTTTTGGTAGAAGCAAAAAAGGACTGGCAAAAGGCCCTATGCAATCGTCTCCCGCAGGAGATATGGGGGTTGCGGGTACGCAGGGCTGAAACACTGAAGTTCCAGAATCTCTGTGATGAGGCCGGCCCTTTGTGCCTCTGCGTGCAGCCTCTCCCTTACCAGCCCTTCCAGGTCATCAGGGGGCATCCTCACCCTCGCATTGATGATAAGACTCCCCGTAGGCACTTCCCCCAGGACTTCCCCACCCAGGGAAACCGCCGCTGCCAGATGTGTTACGTTGGCCCACACGGCCTTGCCCGAACTCGTTAGAACAAACTTCAGGTGCCCGATTTCTGCGTTTCTTCTCTTGAATTCCTCTTTCAGGCCCTCCGCCAATGACCGCAGGAAACAGGTGGGGTCAAAGGACCGATTCGAAACGAGTTTGACCGCTGCATTTAGCCAGCCCAGGACAGCCTCGGCAGCGGCGTAACGGTCGTAGTCGAGCTCTCGAAGTACCTTGTTGGCCCCTGGGATACCTGAAAGAAGTAACTTCAACCACTCATCTACCCCATCGCCTTGTTTGGCAGAGATGCCCACTAGTCTTGTATCTGGAAACCTCTCCTGGATGGCACCTCTGAGCCTTGTGGCCTCTCGGTCCTCAATGAGGTCGATCTTGTTGAGCACGATGATATCCGCCTCCTCCAGCTGCTTGCGAAACAGGTAGGCCACCTCTTCAGGAAATAGGCTATCCGTTTCTCCCAGCAGCAACTCCTTGACCCTCTCAGGGTCAACCATGATGGAGAAGGGGGCGAACTTGAAGGCCTCTCTGTAGTGGATCTTGATGGGATTGGCCACCGCGGCCACAAAATCGGTGCAACTGCCCACTGGCTCGCCCATGATCAAGTCAGGATCGTGGGCCAATACCTTCTCCACGCCTTCTATGAGCTCGTCGAACTTGCAACAAAAGCAACCCTTCACCACCTCCTCCACAGGCACTCCCATCCCTCTGAGCATCTCTGTCGCGATGGCCGTGTCCACGAGGTTTTCGGTCTGATCATTGGTGATTATCCCCACGCGATGGCCTCTCCGGATGAGGCGCTTGGCAAGGCCTGCCAGGGCCGTGGTCTTCCCGGAGCCCAGGAAGCCTCCTGCGAATATGAGCTTCACGGGTTTGGTTGGTGTGATCCTCTTGGGAGATTCCATCTCAGGACCTCCTCTGATTCACGTCTTCAGCATCGGACGTGATCTGAAACACGCTCCTGGCGTCTTGGAAGAATTGCCCGATCCACTTGGCCTGGAGTCTCAGGGTTTGGAGCCAGTACGCTAGGCACTGCCTGCCATCCTGTGTGAGATAGTATCTCCTCCTGGCAGGGCCGGGGTCTCGAGTGTCCCACTCAGTGCGCAAGATCCCCCGGTTTTCCATGCTCTTCAAGTGTCGATAGATCCCGGCTATGTTCAAGGAGAAGTCCAGATCCTGGAAACGAGTCTGGAGGATCTTGTTGATCTCGTATCCGTACGCCCCCTCCTGCTTGTACACCGTCAGTAGTATCCATGGGGCCACATTGCGCCGCATGGCCTTGCCCGAGCAAGGACAGTCCTGGAAGCGTATTCCCATTTGTGCTCCTTTACATCGTCGCCTATTCTACAAAGTAGAATAGAGCCGCCCTAAACTTGACGCCATCGTCCAAAGGATGATTTCTCACACCGAAACAGATGATTTTTTCACCAAGGGGCCATCCCAGCGTAACATGCCCCATTTGATCGGCGTGGCGCAAGGGTGGGAAAGAACTTCCATAGTACCAAGTTCTGCATCAGGTAGTTTCCTGCATGGGATCCCAGGTGGATTCCTTGGAGAAAGCGGGGAATCGATCTGTCAGGGCCTCGACTTGCGGCATCACATCCGGCGGGGCGATGAAGACCAAGCGATTGAGAAGATGGAGGCGCTCTGGCGGAAGCTGACGCTCCTGGATCTCCCACTTGCCCATCACAAGGTTGAAGAGATAAGTCCCTTGCCCCTCTGCCAGGAAACCCTTGGCCCTGACCACTGTCTTGGGCAGGTGGAGGGCCACTTGCCGGAAGGCTTCCAGGCTTTGGCCTTCCCATTTGTAGATTGCGGACACCAATAGGTCAGGGGGGGTCACTTCCCTGTTGGGGTCAGCGAGGAGTTCATCTATGGCCAGCTCCAATTCCTCGGCCGAGAGCATATCTCCTTTGCTGGGATCATCTGGGACAGGAGTCTGGGCTTTGGTGGATGGCCCTCCAAAGAATATTTCCAGGGGGATGTCAGCATAGGTTGTCTGGAAGAACCTGGGACTGGGGTTGTGTCTAGAGATGAGTTCCTTGATGCGATCAACCTGCCCAGGCGAGGCGAGATCAGTCTTATTTATTATGAACGCGGTGGAAGAAGCTATCTGTTTTTCCACCGAAGAAAAGGTCTCGTAGGCCTCTTCGAAATTGGCTGCATCCACGATACAGAACTGCTCCAACAGGTGAAAACGGTCCTGGAAAAAGGGGAGCTTCAGGTCTCGCTTCAGATCAGTTGGATTGGCAACACCCGTGGACTCGATGAGAAGCACGTCGGGTTGGATCTTCTGAGCGATCTCGTGCATACCCTTTATGAAATCCGTCTTCACGCAAACACAGAATATGGACCCTTTGCTGATCTCCAGGATGTCCAGGTCCTCACCTTCTATGAGGGTGCCATCGATGCCCACCTCCCCGAATTCGTTCATCAGGATCATCAGCTTGCGGTCCCTGGGAAAGGATGCGATGACGCGATTGAGAAAGGTGGTCTTGCCGCTTCCCAAAAAGCCTGTAATTAGGAAAACATCTGTATTTTGACCCATGACAGCACTCCCCCTAGCCTGGCACCATGTCCTTGGCCTTGAGCATCTCCAAGATCTGTTCCGGTGAGAGGACTCTGGCCGTACAAACCACCTCACCGTCTACAACAAGACCCGGAGTAGCAAAAACGCCCATCTTCAGGAAGTATTGAGGCTCTTTGATCTTTTCCACCTGAACCAAGTCCTTGGAACCCGCCATTTCCAATGCCTTGATCACATTTTGATATAAGACCTCGCAATTCCTGCAACCTGGGCCAAGGACCTGGATCTTCATCCCTTTTCCTCCCTGGTATCCCTGATTTTCCCGGGCCAGCACTCAAAGATCCCCATCTAGGCCCACAGCCTTTTTCCCCTGCTCCAGACGAAGCAAGTGTCGGCAGAACTTGCAAAGAACCAGTTCCCCTTGCTTTGCGAACTCCTCCCACGCCTGGGTGTATTCACAACAGGCAGGATTCAATTCTGAGGGTTGCTCCAGTCTGTAAATTCGATCCGTCTTGCCGCAGTAAGGGCAGATGACACCGAAAAAAGCTGTTTCATGTCTTGGAAGGCCCAACTCCATTACCAGTAATCTAAGACGCTCTATGCGTTCCCAAAGATCCATCAGCGGGCCCTCAGCAGCACTTGTAAAGCCGCAGCAATCTTTCGTCCATCACGAAATAGAATTTCATGAAAGAGGAGCCGTCTATTCTGGTCCTAACCCCATGAACCGTGTTGGCCAATTCGATGGTGCTGCGCAGATGAGTGATCATTATGAGCTGCCTTTTCTGGGCCAGCATTTTTAAAAGCGTTTGCATGGACTTGTGGTTAGTGTAGTCAAGGGAAGGCTCCACCTCATCCAAGAGATAAAGCGGTGCTGCCAGTTGCTCGAAAAGTGCGAGCTTCAAGGCCAGGCTGGTGACGGTCTTCTGCCCGCCGGAGAGTTGATGAGCCATCCGAGCCGACTCTTTCCTGAGGGCTAGCTCGATCTCCAGAGCTGGCTTGCCGTTTTGTTCATGGATGAGAATCCCAGCCTCTGCCTCTGGAAAGAGAAAAGAAAGATAATCCTGGAAACGTGGGCTCACCTCATTCTCCACGCATCGGATCGTGTCTTCCAACTTGGGAAAGCCAAGAAACTCGTGGACCCAAGAAAACCGTTGGGGCCGATCCAAGTAGATCATATCGTTGATCTGTTCTTGCCGTACAATGGTCTTCAAGGAGTTTCCCAGGCCCAGACGATACAATTCTTTCTCGTATTCAGGCCGCTCGGCATCTTCTTTGTCTATCCAGTAGTGCTCCGATCCATCCCTGCTTCTTTCCCTGGCCAGGATAGTAATAAGAGATGTTTTTTCAGGTCCCGATTTGAATTTAAGCTCCACCTTGAGTCTTGATGCGGGCGGGTAGCTCCTGCTACCTGAGAAGAACAGATCTTCCTCCCTGTGGCACCTTAATCTGTTCAGATCATCCTCTCCCATGGCCCAAACAATGGCATCCAGGATATTGGATTTCCCAACCCCGTTGTTGCCAATGATCACCCCTATGCCGGGTTCGAAACCCATGCTTGTGGGTTCGGAGAAAGACTTGAAACCTTCTACCCGTAATCCTTCCAAGTGCATTTGGGGGCCTCACTAAATATCCTTGTTTCTCTTTTCATGACGGGCCAGAATTTCCTTGATTAACTCCTCCTGGCCTGGAATGATGGCCTCGAAAACCAACTCTTGGTCCAAGGCCAAACTAGGCAAGGATCTAGCTTTCAATTCCCTGGAGCGCTGAAAACCCTCCAGAGTCCGCATGTCCCACTCCCGGACTTCTATGAGTTCCTGTATTTCCCTCGGTAAGGACCTTACCGACTCCGCCATGTACACACACGCAATTCATTGACGAAAATCGGTAAGAAGCACATCCACTAAGACTTTTCTGTCCATGGGCAACCAACTACCTCTTGTGCAGGCCTGTGGCCTCAATCATTGAGGAGCCTATCCAGATACTTCTTCAATTCTTCCATGCTAGGTATGTATTCGAACGCGAGCATTCCGTTGATGAAGATGGACGGCACCCGAGCCGGACGGCCAAGTTCTTTGGAGAGCTCCACACATCTTGTAGCTCCACGCAACTCCTTGGTAATCACCTTCTCCCACCGGAGGGCTTGACCATAATCCGGCGCCACTGACTCGACCACCCGGGTCATGTATGCGCAAGGGATTCAGTGTTCCCCCTCGTGTAATATCTCCAGGTGAACTTGTCTCATTTCCGCTCTCCCTGACCCCATCCGAGGGCAAGCCTCTCAAGGGCCTCTTCGATGGCTTCCTCCAGTTCGTCTCTTGTGGGAATCATGTCGAAGACCAATTCCCCTTGGATGAACAGGGAGGGAACCGGCGCCAGCCGCATATGTTTGAGCACCCCTTCGTCTCCATAGAGCGATTTGGATAGCTCTAGGAAACGCTTTGCCCCTTCCCTGGTCATGAAGTGCACTCTCCTGTAATCTATTTTTTCCCCATACTGCGGCAATAATTCTCTAACAGCCTCGTCCATGTAATAACAGGGCAAGCAATAGTCTGCCTTGTACATGACCTCTATAAGGAGTTTCTCTCCCTCTTGCAGAGCCCAAAAGGCTTCTCCTGTTGCAGGCATCCTGGATTCCTCCCCCTCAGATGAGAGGATTTCCCCAGCATGGTGGCCGGGATGGGGTCGTATGACTCAAAGGCCCCATCCCGACCTTCTTCCCAGAGACCCCGGGATTCACACGATGCTGGAGTCTGATCTTGTGAACCGTCCGGCACCTGCCCTTTGCAGGTTCTCCTGGATCTTGTCAAATTCGAACCCCTTTTCCCTCAGAGACAAGATCTTGTCCCTCATGGCGGGTGTTGGGGCCCTCTTGGCCATCTCATCGATGAGCTCCTCGTACTGGGGAATGATGCTCTCGAAGACGAGATCCCGCTCAATGCAGATGGTAGGAAGCACCCTTCCTTTCAACTCCAGGAATTTCCCTATCCCGTCCTTGTTCTTGATGGACCATTCCCTGTACTCGATCATGTCCTGGACCTCAGTGGGCATGGCGGCGATGGATTCCATCATGTAACCGCAGGCCGCACACTGCACGCTGTCCAAGGTGAGCACATCGATATGGATCTTTTCCTCAGACATTTGCACCCTCCTTGTCAGACGTGTTCACCAGGACTCTGGGTACTTGGTGTAATACTGGTAATACCAATCTCTCGCCTCATAAGCCTGATCCATATGTTCCACCGGAACATCGTAGGGCATGTCTCACCCAGGGGCGAAAGTGAACCCGGTGTTGCCACCGGCAGCCAGGCTCACTATGGCATCCTCCCTAGGGGAAATAAGTCCCAAGCTTAGGGCCAGGGTAAGCTTCAGATTCCCGCCGAATCCCACGTTGTACTTCATGGCCATGTCCCTCACGAACAACATGTTGAGCTGTTCGTCAATGGCAAAGCCGTGAGTTCCCACCTTGCAGACCTCCTCCAGGACCTTGGTGCAGTCTCCGCAAATGAAGAAGGAGGAAGTCTTTCCAGCCTCATGAATGGCCTTTATGGCAGGCTGGGAATTAGGGGTCACGTACTCCCTGAAGGTCTCTGGTTTTATCTGGGAGGCCACCGGGTCCACTACACAGATGATGTCGCATCCCATCTCAGCGTAGAACCTGGCAGAGCAGGCCCCCACCTCTCCGGCAAACTTGATCACCTCGTGGGCAAAATCCTTTTTCTTGTAAACATCAGTAAATATCCTGACCCCCGCCAGATGGGAAGCCAGAGTGAGCGGACCGCACAGCAATCCCATCATCACGCAATCCAGCTCGTCCAACTGCGGCTTGGCGATCCTGGCTGCCTCAAAAATGACCGGCCATCTACCTGATTCCTTGGTGGGGAGCTTCAGCCCGGCCTCTGAGGGAGTCTTGTCCGAGCATGGATGGGTCACCACCGAAGGCACATTGTCCCCCCACCACTTGAGCTCGCAGCCCACTGCATTGGCTTCCACCGAGAGGTCGAAAAGCAACGGGATCCCGTCGGCATGGTAACGTTTGGCAGCATTGACCACCCCTTTGGCCAGCAGCTGAGGATCCTTCAAAAACTTGTCAGCGGGCTCGTTGATGAGAAAGGCGCTGTGGACCCCCGAATAGGGGACCCAGGGGGGGATGTCGGTCCTTTTTCCCCTATAGGCATCTATTAACCTCTGTTTGGCCATGCGATACCTCCTTGTTTACAGGTAAGGCCTAAATAACATAAGCCATCCCATCTCTGTCATCCGTAAGAATACACCACCTCCTTTCTTTGAAATGCCTAACCATCCGGGTGCACTTGATTAGCGAGAGTTTAGGCTAGGCCTATGCTCACTGTGCCCTGATTCGTAGGCGCAGAGACATTCTTTGAGCCGCTCTATGATGCTGGTCGGCTCCACTCTCCATCCCACAAAGGCCAGTCGGGTCTGCCCAGATCCTTGCAGGCTTACCCATTGGGTCTTACCTCCCACATGATTGATGAAGCGAAGCCCATTGTCCAAAAGAGCAAAGCCTTTGACCCTATAGAGCTCGTAGGGAAGCTCCTTCAGAAATTTCCTGAAGCACTCCTCTCGCAGGGGAACATCTCCTTGGAATGCAAAGCTCACAAAGCCCATGCCGTGAGCATCTTCATGATCTTCGTGCTCATGGAGCCCCCACAGTCTAGATTCCAACAGATGATCCTGAGATACGCTCCAAAGAACTTGAGGATCAACTTTACAGTGGTGTGTGGGAACGACTGCTGTACCAGGATTGTTTTCTTGGATTTCACGCAAGAAGATGGGTATTTTTTCAGGTGACAAAAGATCCACCTTGTTTAGGAGCACCAGATCAGCTGCGCGTATTTGGTTAAAAAACAGAGGACCTAGATGCTCGCGATTTTCCCAAAAGTCTGCATCCACAACGGTAACGACTTTCTGCACAGTCAGAGATCCAGATGCTTGTTCATTTTTCAGCACGCCCAAAACTTCAAAAGGATCTGCTACTCCCGTGGCTTCTATGAGTAAACGCCTGGGGCTGAAAGTCTTGATTGTTTCTCTGAGGCTCCTCAGCAGATCTCCCTGGATAGTGCAGCATATGCATCCGTTGGTAAGTTCCACCACGGGTGGGCCCCCAATTCTGAGCAGCTCTCCGTCAATACCTATCTGTCCGAACTCGTTTACCAAGACAGCTGTGGAAGAAAGGTCCCCTGGCCAGCTTAGAATGTGGCGAAGGAGCGTCGTTTTTCCTGCTCCCAAAAACCCCCCTATGAGGGTCACCGAGCATGGAGCTGGATTCTTCCCAGACATCACAGATCTTTTCACTCCACCAGAATGATTCCGTAATAATGGAAAAGGTCTCGCCTTTTTTGGGCCAACCTGGGTCTGATGCCCAGGTTCTGCAAGGTGCCCAACAGGTCTATGGAGAAAGACTCCACTGATGGCCTTTTCTCCTGAGGGAAACGGCAATCACCTGGGTATGCGCATTCTTTACAAAGCCCGCAGGTTTCCCCCACCAACCCAAAAGCCTTGTAGTAGCCTTCCAAGAAAAGGGATCTCTCCAGGCTCACCGTGCCTTTCCAGCATCGTACTTGCTTGGCACGTTTACGACCATTGTCCAAATAGAAATCCGGACAATCCTGAGTTCCCACAAGCAGAAGGGCCTCCCGGAATTCCCCCAATATGGACCTTGCAGTTTCAGGACCCGGTGTGGCAGGTGGACAACACCAGTTGGTGTTGTACTTTTTACATCCATAGCGGCATTTCAGATGTACCCATTGGCTTACCAGGATCTTTTCAGCCGGAAATGGAACCAGCAACTCCAGACCGTATCGTCTGGCGTTTTGGGTCAGACATCTCAATAGCTTCCGAGGAATTCCCTTGTGCTCCAAAGGGATGACTTTCCCATCTCTCATGGCTCAGCTTGGGTCCCTTTCCAAAGGCTGAGTGCCTTCAGCCTTTTTGACCGGCCAGATCAAACAGAATTCTCACATCCCGAGCAACCGCCATCTCCATGGCCACCTCTGCTGCTTTTAACACAGCCAAAGGTACGGGACAGGAAGCATGGCAACCAGCATCTTCAGCTGCCCGGTAGACCGGGTTCTTGGTGATAGGTGCAAAGAGCCCTTTCATGGCTATGGTAGTGAGCCGGTGCCCCAGACTTTGTATGTGCTTGCACTCAGATCTAATCTCCAACCCAACGGACCATCTACCTTCTCTCCTGGCGCAAACATTACACAAGAAACCGCAGACACCTGGCTCCACGGTTACCCTAACAGGATCTCCCATCTCACAAAGGCCCTCGAGAGAAGCCTCTCCTCCCGGCGTATTTGTTACTTCTGATGCAGTATCTCCGGCCTTACTATTCCCTCCAGATGGGGATACTTGTCCTTCATGTGAGGGATCTGCATACACTCCATGAACTGTTGTTGAAAGTCTTTCTCCACGGTGAGTTCTATGTATTCCACATTTCTGGCAACCCAGTTGGCCTCAACCCTCTTTTCCCTGTTGAGGAGACAAGCCCTGGCTCCGTCCCCTGCGGCGTTGCCTACGGATATTATCCTCTCGATCTCGCAATCCGGGAAAAGCCCCATCACCAAGGCCTTGGTCCTGTCCACGTGGGTCCCAAAAGCACCGGCGATCCTGACCGAATCCACATGTTCCACTCCCATTCGCCTCATCATCAGTTTGCATCCGGCATGAAGAGCCCCTTTGGCCAGCTGGATTTGGCGCACATCCCTTTGAGTAATGACTATGTCCTTACCTATACTTGTCTCTTCAGCCCAGGCCAAAACGAACTCGGGCTGATTGTTTTCGGGATTTCTCCTGAAACGAGGGGATTTCTGCTCCTTGTTGAAGACGCCGCTCTTGGTAATCACCCCGGCCGCATACAACTCGGCCAAAACATCCAAAATGCCCGAGCCGCAGATCCCTTTGGCCTTCATCTCTTTGGGCTCTGAGTAACTTCTCCAAGCGTCGCGGCCTATGACCTTGTAGTCCACTTCATGAGTGTCTGGGTCTATTTTGATGCGTTCAATGGCCCCAGGGGCCGCACGCATGCCAAACAGTATCTGCGCCCCTTCCAAAGCCGGGCCTGTGGCGCAAGAAGAAGAGATCATCTTGTGTTTATTGCCCAGCACCAGTTCTCCATTGGTTCCTATGTCTATTATGAGAGCCATTTCATCCTTCTTGTACGGCTCTTCTGCCACCAAGACCCCCACGTTGTCTGCTCCTACAAATCCGGCCTCGTTGGGAAGCACATGCACATAAGTCGAGGGGTTGACCCTGAGGCCCAGATCCCTGGCCTTGATATCCAGGCTATGGTGTATAACAGGAGGAAATGGTGCCAGTCCCACGAACTGGGGATCCAGCTGGAGGAGAATGTGGTGCATTGCGGTATTGCCCACTATGGTCACATCCTCCACATCCTCCCTGGAGAGCCTTAGGTAAGTCCTGCCTTCCTCAGGGACCTCCACCCACTCCTCCTGGGCCTCCGCCCCCTTGCCTTTCTTGAGTTTCTTTTTAGGGGGGTGTGTGCCCTGCACGGCCTGATCAATGATCCAGTTGAGCCCTTCCACTATGTCGTCACTCATGCGTTTGAGGCCGTCTTCGGTGGTCATGTGGAAGGTTATCCGAGACATCACGTCTTCCCCGTATTTGCACTGGGGGTTCATGAGGGAAACCGTGTCCAGCACCTCCATGGTGTGGAGGTTGCAAAAATAGCCGGCCACAGTTGTGGTTCCGATGTCTATGGCCATACCATAATGTGCCTCGCACCTGCCAGGCCTCACGCGTATTATCTCCTTGTCCATCCATATGCTCACGGTGACCTTCCAATCACCCTGCCTCAGAACCCCCGGGAGCTGCCTCAGTGTCAGAAGGTCGATCCCCAGATTGGTCAATCCGTACAACCTCTCCAGCTCTCTGCAAACCCTCTCAAAATCAGCTGTTGGCTCCTCGAAAGTAGGAGGTTCCACCTCCACATAGTAGGTCTTCACGGCCGGATTATGTTGTATTTCAATGGCCCTAGCAGCCTTGCTGACCACTTGTTTGCCTGCCCGGGACTCCTCTGGGACAAACACCAGAAGGTCCCCTTGCACCTTGGCACAACAGGCCAGCCTGTAGCCAGCCCTCTTTTCCTCTGCGTTTATGAACTTCTCTTCTTCCTCCTGCCAAGGGCTTGCGTTGTCCCTGCTGGAATGAACGCCGAATTTCTGGAAAAAACCTTCCTCAATGCGGACCTTGCACTTCCCGCACACCTTCTTTTCCCCGCAAAGGGTTTCTATGTCCACCCCCAGGACTCTCGAGGCCTCTATGAGGGTTGAGTCCTTCTTGACAGGACCTCTTCGTCCTGAAGGCTGAAAGATGACCATGGCCTTGGCTTCGTCCATCCCCACCTCCCCTTGAACCCTGGATTACATTCGCAGCTTTTTTAACATGCGTCCCTTGCCAGGTCTTGCTCTGCGCTATGAGGGTGGCTTGAACTCCAATGCATTGGCAAGACCACCCCTGTCACAAGCCTTATCTACACCTGACCCGCCGCCCTCATCTCTCTGAGCCTTCCTATCATCTTTATGGCTTCCTCCACGGCATTTCCTGCGGATTCGGCATATCCGTCGGCTCCAAAGAGCTTGGCCACATCCTTGGTCACTGGGGCCCCGCCCAACATGATGGCCACATTGGGGTTTTTTTCTTTGATCATCTGGATAACCTTGCGCATTCCCAACATGGTGGTGGTCATCATGGCGGACATGGCCACGATTTCCGCATCTGTTCGGAGCTGCTCTTTAACAAAGTTCTCGAGGGGCACGTCCCTGCCCAGGTCGTGAACTGTGAACCCAGCCACGTCGAACATCATTTTGACCAGGTTTTTTCCTATGTCGTGCACGTCCCCCTGAACTGAGCCTATTACCACTTGAGCCTTGGACTCTCCCTTTTTCTTGGGTACATGCGGCCTGAGAATTCCCAGACCAGCATACAGAGCATCCGCGCACATTAGGACCTCGGGCACAAAGTACTCGTTGCGTTCATAAAGCCCACCCACTATTTCCATACCGTGGGCCAGTCCGTCCATTATGGCTTCCAAGGGGTCGTGGCCGTTGTCCACCACTGCCTGGGCCGCTTCTTTGACCTGATCCTCGTTGTAATTCACAACCCCATCGCTCAATGCCTTGAGCAGCTCCTCTTTGCTTGCCATGTTTCCTCCCCTCCTTAGTCTGGTTTATACGAGGTACCCTATTTTGCAGATGGCCGCACTCCTGGAATCCTTTAGCACTTCCAAAACATAGGTCTGTGTGCTCAGCTCAGACGGCCTACGGCAGGACTCGGCCTTGCTCCGCCATATTCCCTGGTGGTTTTCACTATGGCCAGCATGTTTTCCTCTTTTATGTCCGGCCAAAGGTCGCAGCCCGGCATAACCGCATCCACCCCAGAGTCTATGTTGACTCTTATGGCAGCCACCGCATCTTCTACGGTGGTCTCAGCCTTGCAGGGCAGAGCAAAGACGTCGAAATTGCCGAACAACAAGACATCGTTGCCGAGCTTTTTTCGCGTCTCCACCAGATTGTTTTTTATGTCCACACTAATGGCATCGGCCCCGCACTCGTTCATCATCTCCACCAGAGGATCGGTCTGTCCGCAGATGTGAAGAATTTTGGGTGACTTCCAGGCAGCCAATATCCTGGTCAGGCGAGGCTTTATCATCTCACGAAAGGTCCTAGGACTAAGCAGATCAGCGGCCACTCCGGGCTCCCTCAGGGTGATATAGTCCGCACCTGCAGCCTGAAGGGCTTGCCCAATCTTGATGATCATGTCGGTGAGCTTGTCCAGGAGTTGCTCAACCTTGTCTTTTTGCTTAAACACTGCCTTAAGAATCATATCCAGCTCCAGGATCTGCCCTGCCTGGGTGAAAGGTCCCAACTGCCACGCCCCTACCGGGTATTCAGGGGCTTCTTCCTTGATGATCTTTATGGCTTTGGGAATCAAAGGCATCCTGCCCAGTTCCATGATGTTCTCTGGGATTTCCACCTCATCCATGCTTTTCCATCTCTTCTCGGGTATTGTGGGATATAGAATGTCCTCCGAATCCTCATAAAGGCTTATCTTGTTCCCCATGGCCTCAGACTCCCAGCACATGTCATAGGGCACCACAATGGAGTCGAATCCCATGAGCTTGCTGGACCAAATGGCTGACTGAGCCAGGCGGTTGGCATCGGTGTGGACCTGGGCGAAATGGTATCCCAACTTCTTTATGGCAGGCATCACCACCATCCCCATTCCGCTGAAAAAGGGCATGGTGTCCAGAGGTTCCCGTTTGAAAAGCCTCATGATTCTCTCTTTGGGGGTGAACTGGGTCATGAAAGGACTCCTTTCTGTTTGAAGTTCCAGGATTTGAACCCTTGTGGCCGCAGCCGATCCCTGGTCTGCAGATGCTTTGCAAAGCCCGAAGCCTTCCAAAACAGCAATTGCCTGGCTGCAACGCTCTGATCCAGCTCAAGATGATCCTTTCTCAAAGTTTGCTGCTCTCGTCCTTATCCAAAACTCACAGGGCCACCGTGGCCACGTAATAGCATCTAAGACATCTTTCAGCCTCGGCCACGGCCTCCTGAACCCCCAAAGCAGGCTCTACCTCCACCCAAGAGCTGCGCCGCACCTCTGGGGGGAGTTTGGATGGCTCTCGGCGCTGCTGCTTTTCAACCCTTGGGATTACCTCCTGGGGGTCATAAACCCCTATCATCTTAAAAAGCCTTTCAAAACCGGCCTCTTCTGGCTGCTGCAATGCCAGGCCGTTTAACATTCGGTCAATGCTAAGGGCCGCTTTTCTGCCCCCAGCACAAGCCGCCACAAGGGTATCGGGCCCTGTCTGACAGTCCCCGGCGGCAAAAAGCTTGGGACGGCCTGTGCGATATGTTGATTCATCCACTCTCACTGTTTGTTGTGGTGTGAAAAGTCCCTCTACTCCTGCCAAGGCCGAGAAATCCACAACCTGTCCCACTGCAAAAACCACCGTGTCGCACTCGATTACAAACTCTGATCCCGGAATGGGAATTGGGCGCGCTCTTCCCCTTTCGTCAGGCTCTCCCAATTTCATCTGAATGCACTGGAGTCCCACAACACTGCCATGCTTGGCCAGGATCTTCACAGGAGAACTCAGGTACCTAAAGACCACCCCCTCCTGCTCAGCATCGTGGAGTTCCTCCTGATCTGCAGGGATTTCCTTGGGACTTCTCCTATACACCACGCAAACATTTTCTTTGCCGGCTCTCAAACTGGAGCGCGCGCAGTCAATGGCAACATTGCCCCCTCCGATGACCGCCACGTTGTTGCCCTCCGGGTGCGGATCCTTCCCTTGGTTGATCTCACTAAGGTAATCCAGTCCTTGGAATACTCCTCTGTACCCCTCGGCCTCACCGTCTATTTTCATGGGGATGCTCTTGTGAGCTCCTATGGCCAAAAAAACAGCATCGAATTCCTCCTCGAGCTGCCATAGGCTGATATCCTCTCCAATGCTTCGGCCGTATTGGAATTGAACCCCCAGTTTTTCAAGGCACTCTAGTTCCTGGGGAAGGATTTGGCGGGGGAGCCTGTACGGAGGGATGCCTATGACCCCCATGCCTCCCGGTTCGGCCAGCCTTTCAAAAACGGTAACCCTATGCCCTTTTTTGGCCAGCTGATAAGCGCAGGTAATCCCCGCAGGGCCTGCGCCCACCACGGCCACCTTCCCTGTCTTGGGAGAGGGCACTACTTCCCATTCAATTTTGCTCCCCAGCTCCAGGGCCTGGTCAGCCACAAAACGTTTCAAAGCTTTTATGGCAATAGGTTTGTCCACATTGGCCCTTCTGCAGTGGCTTTCGCAGGGTCGGAAACAGACCCGCCCCAAAACGCCGGGCAAGGGCAGCCTTTCTGCAATGACGCGCAGGGATTCGGCAAACTTGGCCTCCTTTATCTTTTCCACGTATTTGGGCACATCCAGATGGATAGGGCATGCTTGCATGCAGGGGGCTGTGAGCCGGGAGAAGTATTTTCCTGAGCTTACTTTTTTTTCACCCCTTAGAACCTTCAAAAAATCCTCTCGAAAAAACCTGAGGGCATGCAATAGAGGGATAGGGCCTGTCTTGCCTATGCTGCATTTGCCTGCCTCGCGGATAGCCTCTGCTGCTGATTGCAAAAACTCCAGGTCTTCTTCGCTGGCATCTCCGTTGAGTAGGTCATGGAAAACATCCAAGAGTTCGTTGTATCCCGTGCTGCAGTAATTGCACTTATCACACTTCTTGGATTCCTCCCTCACAGCCTCCAGATGAGCCCGACACAGATCAACAATGTCCAGTTCTTCAGATCTGATCACCAAGCCTTTCCATCCGGCCAAGGCCTTGATCTCCTGGGCCTCGAAAAAGGACTCGGCAAGCTCGAGTCCTGCGGCTGGTTCGCACTGTTGCGGGGCCTTACCTCGGTTATCCACCACAGATCCAGCCCAAGAACTGAAAAGCACTGCTGAGGAGTTCATATCTAACGCTCCACCTTCCTGAGCTCGGCAGCCTTGTCCCAGCGAACCCTCAGCTGTTCTGCGAACTCCGGCCAGAGTTTGAAGAGGGGGTGTGTAGGCTCCTTGGGCAGCTCCTTGGTCTCATCAAAGACCGCAGAGGCCAGGAAAGCATCAGCCGCTGCCACGGCGGGAATCACACGGGGGGCTCCGGCCATGGGCCCGGTGAAAACAAGGTCATGGAAGAAAAAAGCGGCCAAGCCTTCCACCACAGCGTCTATGGCTGCCCACCCTTTGAAGCCCCACATCTCGTCCCGGAAGCGCTTCATTTCCATGTAAGAGCCGTTGCTGGGCGCACTGGCAGTGGCATAACCCCATTTCTCCTTGACCAAGCGGTTGGCCATTCCACAAAGGGCTGTTGCCGGAGCATTTAGCACGGAGGTGTCCACAATTATGCTCTCGAAACTGGCCCCGGCTGCTTCGATGGCGTCCAGCAGTTTTTGGGCTCCTGTTATTCTTCCAGTAGGCATCTGGTCGTTCTGGTCAAATGCCACTAGAAGCACATGTTTTACCCCTATCTGGGCCATTTCCTTGACCTCGGTAATAAGATCATCCGCCCAAACCGTTATGCTGTTGTAGAACATGCGATCCAGGAGCCCCTTTTCCGCACAATAGGCTGCTCCTTCCAATTTGGTTTTCATCATTATGGCATCAACACAAAAGGGCATGTCGCTGACGGATGTGACAAAATCTATGTACTTGTTGAACTTCTCCCCCGGGCTGGCCACGATGTCGGCCATGACGGGAACCCCTGTTTCTCTGGAAAACTTGTCTGCAGTGCTGAGGAGTTCCTCCGCCCTCTTTTCGTTGAACCCTTTTCTTCTGGCCCCCTTGTCAAAGACTCGATCGCTCTCCTGGAAAATGGAAAAACAGCAAACCGTGGCATATTCCCCTGGTTGACCCCCCACCTTTACTCCCCCGATGTCGCACACCTTCTGTTCTTTCTGGAAACGAAACATGTCCCCTCCTTTTGGACACAGAGTTGCCTTGGCTGGAAGTCCTTTCCGCAGTCTCGCTTAGGCTTTGGAGCTTGTCCAAAATTTACAGAAATCTCAGGATGAAAGGGAATCGTCCAAAAGACGATTTCCATCCACTTGCCGGATGATTTTTTCCATCTGCGAGGTAGGATTTCTCAATCAGGGGCTACAAGCCCCAGCTGGATTGCAAAACGAATCAGTTGGGCATTGGTGCGGATACCAAGCTTTTCCATTATGTTTATTCTGTGCGTCTTTACTGTGCTTACACTCACACAAAGAAGATCTGCCACCTCTTTGGTGGAATGCCCTTCGGCAAGTAACTGGAACACTTCTCTTTCCCTGTTGGAAAGCTCGTTGTAGCGTTGTTCCTTGGGGGAGGTTTTACGTGGTGATAGATAGCTGTCCATGAGCAGCTTGGAGATGGTGGGACTCAGAAATGCCTCGTTTCTTATGGCCGCTTCAATGGCCGTGGTGATGTCCCGGCCGCTGGATTCCTTAAGTAGGTAGCCCGAGACCCCGGCCTGCAAGAGTTCGTGGATGTGGTTTTCCTGCGAATACATGGAAAGAACCAAGATCTTGACCTTTGGCAGGAGCTTCTTGATTCTCTTGGAAGCCTCTATGCCATTTAGAAAGGGCATGGCAATATCCATTATGATCACATCGGGCTTGAGAGCCAGGGCTTTTTCCACAGCCACTTTGCCGTTTTCAGCCTCTCCAACTACCTTGAATCCTGGCTGGTCCTCCAAGAGGCGGGCCAATCCCTGGCGCACTATGGTGTGATCATCCGCCAAGAGGATCCTGATCGGCTCTCCTGCCACCATGGCTCTCCTCGTAAGGAATCTCTATGCGTATACGGGTGCCCTGCCCTGGAGCCGTTCTGAGATGAAAGACTCCACCGAGAAGAGAAGCCCTTTCCCGCATCCCCAGCAAACCCAAGTTCTTCTTGTTAGTTCCTGAGATCTTTCCGTCAAAACCGCAGCCATCGTCTTCGGCCTGAAATATGATCTTGGGGTAGCTCTTGATGATAGACAGACGAAACCGACCAGCCCTGGCATGTTTGATGGTGTTGGTCAAGGCCTCCTGGCTGAATCTGTATAGAACAGTTTCCATCTCAGGCGGCAATCTGCGGTCGAAGCCCACCATCTTGAACTCCATTTCCAGTTTGGAACGTTTGCCCATTTCTTTCAAATACAGCTCCAAAGCAGGCTCTAAGCCCAGGTCGCTCAGAAGCGTGGGATGAAGGCGGTAGGAAAGCCTCCTGATCTCCGATGTGGTGCGGGTAAGCATGTAGCGGATCTCCTCCATCCTCTCCCTGATGAGGCCGTCTTCCCCGCCGAGCGCTTGCTCCAGGCTGTCCAGGCTAAGTTTCACCGCAGTTAGGGCCTGACCTGCTTCGTCATGAAGCTCCCTTGCTATGCGCCTACGCTCCTCTTCCTGAGTCTGAAAAAGCCTTTCGGTCAGCCTTCGTAACTCCTGGCGGTGTCTTCGGATGGTTTCCATAAGCTGACTGTTTTCCAGAGCCCCCCCAAGGAAATTGCAAAGATAACTCAAGAGAGTCACTTCATGAGGACTCAGAACTCTGGATTCCGGGACATCCAAGCCTATGAAGCCCAGGGCAGTTCCCTTGGAGGTTATCAGGTAGCAGGTCAACCAAGGCAGCCTCTCTCCACTCTCTGCACAGCAGCTTACCTTAAAGGGAGGAAAGCTGGGGCTGGGAGCCAAGGAATTCTTGTCCTCCAAGAGGGCTTTCTTGAGCAACTCATCCTTGAACATCAAAGCTTCTGAAGGGGCAGGTTCCTGGAATGGCAGCCCGAATACGGCATGGGGTTTAGCTGTCTTCTTGGACCAGTCTATGAGAAAGATAGCCCCCCTTTTTAATTTCAGAAGCTTAAGAACATTGGATAAAATGATCTTCAACACATGGTCCATGTCCATGGTAAGGTTCAGCGCAAAGGCAATGGTGGCTATGATGGACAGCTCCCTGTTCCTTTCCCTCAGGGCGTCCTCCACCTGCTTGCGGTGGGTAATGTCCTTGATGATCCCTTCGAACTGGACTTCACCGGTTTCAGGGTCCTCGTACCTGCGACTGGATATGAGCACGTGGATGGGAGTTCCGTCCTTTTTCTTGAAGTCCACTCCGAAATCCTTTACATATCCGTCAGCTTCCATGAGTTGGACGAACTTGTCCCGATCCCTGGGTCTTCTGTAAAGCCTCCTGGCCGAGCCCAAGCGAAGCATCTCCTCTTTGCTCTGGTAACCCAACATCTGGACTCCGGCCTGATTCACATCCAGGATGCGACCGTTTCGGTTGGTGGTGTAGATCATGTCGTGGCTTCCCTCAAAAATCCTCCTGTATTTCCTCTCTCTTCTTACCACCTCCTCCTGCAACCTCTTGAACTCACTCATATCTTTGAAGATTTCTATGCCTCCGGTGATTCTTCCCTCTTTATCCCTGAAAACAGAAGTGGAGCACATGATGGGGACCTTTTCACCCTGGATGTTGGTTATCACATATTCCCTGTTATGAATGTCCTGGCCCTGGGCGACCGCTCTCTTGAGCGCGCAGTCGGACTCGCAGATGGTGTTTTTGAAAACATCCTTGCAATACATCCCCACAGCATCAAAAGCGGAGAAACCGGTGATCTTCTCTGCAGCAGGGTTGAAATAGGTGATCCGCCATTCTCGGTCAGTGGTGAAAAGCCCGTCAGGGATTCTATTTAGGATCTCTACGAAGCTCTCTTCTTTTTGATAGATCTGTTCCAGGGCCTTGAAGTTGTAACGTCGTACCTGCTCAGCAACAAAGTGGTGCCATCCCCTGGGGTCGGTCTCTCCCTTGCTTCTGAAAAAAGGGCAGGTGAGGCAGGTGGAAAGCTTCTGTAGGAAATCTTCCACAATGTAGTTTGTACAATGGGTTTCAGGGATAAGCCAGCAGGTGACTCCTTTTTTCCCGTGGGCCGGGCACAGCACCTTGGAGCAGTCCAAGGATTCCCAACACTCCTGGGCTTGAAGTTTGGCCCTGTTATGAAGGACCAAGTCCAGGGTTTTTTCTCGCAATGAACTCACAGTAAGGATCTCCCTTGGCCCTGCAGAAGGATTCCTCTGCCAAGAAAGAAAAACACCCTTCTGGATATTGGTCTCCGTAAAGAAGATCCATGAAAGCAGCAGTCACCCCTCTTAGCATGTAACATTTTCCGGAATCGGCTTGACCGTACTCTTTCAGGTAGCCCGAAGCCTCGTAAGAATCATTGACCCGGATCACCAGCTTTTGCTCTGGAACCAACTCCTTTACTTCTAGGTCTCCCCAACCAAAGGCCACTGCCACTGCTGTGAACCCCGTTATCTGGTCTTCCTTCTTTTCTATCATGGGCTGCACGATCTCTCCCCACTCCCAGGAATTGCGTATCCCTTGGAAAGTCGCATAGCCGCATTCTTGAGCTGCCTCTATGAGGAGACGTGCGGACTCCTCTCTACGGGCCCGCCCCATTTTCTTTTCAAACTCGAAGGAAAGACGGTTGTAGTATTGTACAAAGAAAAGGCAAAGATAGACTCCAAAAATAGGAATTATTCCTTTGGCATCCCTTATTCTGCTTCCTTCCATCACTGCCTGGACTATCTTGTGCCCGTCTATGGCCATCTAGGCCTCCCTCACCTCAAAGACACACTTGGGTTCACGTGTCATCTTGCAAGCCAGCTCCTTAACCAGGTAAAAGCCTGGGGATTTGCCATAGATGGTTTCGAGGACCCCGGCTATCCATCCCCGGGAGAAGTGGCAGCCCGGAGTCAGACGACCTCCATGTTTGGCCAACCATCCTGTGACATGATGGCTGGAGGGGCTCTCGATCACCCCACCCTTGGGCCCTATCTGTTGGAAGTGGATGATTCCCATTCCGCAGTTCTGGTATATGGTGGAGGCCAGCTCCAGTTTGGATTGAATGGTTCTTATCTTGGGGTACTGCCTCAAAATGGATCTAAACCCAAGGAAACTGGCCTCTTCGGCCGATCTGAAAAGCAGCTCCACCCCTTGGCTTCCCAGGGTTTCTTCCAGCATTTTCTGGAGGTTTATGGTGTAGTGGTGACAATGCATGGCTATGGGCAAGCCAGACAAAATTACCCGATGCCCATCCCGCGTAAGTGCCGCGCGCCAATCAAGGGGCATCCTGGACCTCCAATTTGCAAAAAACCCTGGGAACCGGGAGTGGTAGCCTTGAACCGGTTAACACACAGCACCAACCCTGCACTGCAACAAAACCGGTTTCGGGTACAGCTTCAATGGGGAAAAAGACTACCAGTCACTAAATTTTTTTCCACGGATACCTTGGATTTTAAATTCTCCTCAGAGACCAGTCAAGAATGCCAATCAAAAATCCATGCCCTTGAGCGGGGATTCACGAACCTGGTGATGATGCTTTGGAGAGACCATCTCGGTCACGGTGTCCGAAGCTTCCACAATAGCCGGAGTGGCTCCCCTGCCGGTCAAGACCAGATGGAGCTCACCAGGCTTGTCTCTGATAATCTCCAGCACCTGCCCTTCTTCCAGAAGGCCGGCTTTCAGTGCAAAGAGAATCTCGTCTAAAATAAGCATGTTCCATTTTCCCGAAAGCATTTCATTACGGGCTTCTTGTAATGCAAGCCGGGCCTTTTCTCGATGCTGTTCCAAGCTGTGGGGACTGTCTAGGAGCATTCCCAAGCCCAGCGAGCGCACCTCTATGTGTTCGATTCTCTCCAATGCCTTGTGCTCTCCATAGAGGTTCCCTCCCTTGACAAATTGGAGCAACAGGACCCTCAAGCCCTGGCCAGCGGCCCTCAAAGCCATGCCCAAGGCCGATGTGGTTTTACCCTTGCCCTCACCGGTCAGAACGATCACCAGCCCTTTTTCCATTTCCCTGAGCCTCCAGGCACATCCAGATTCCCCCAACCAAGTTGAGGCATGGTAGCCTCAATTGGCATTTTGGTTCAAGCCAATCTCAACAGCTTGACAAGTTCAGCCTTTTGATCTTTATTGGCAAAACCACATCAAGCCAAAGGGAGGTGTCTATGAAGCGAAGGGAATTTCTCAAAAAGGCAGCTGTGGGAGGGGCTGTGGCCACCGGTGTGGCCAGCATCGGGGCCCCCACCATATGGGCTCAGGGAAAGGCCATTCAGTGGAAGATGGTCACCACCTGGCCTCCTGGACTGCCTATTCTGCAGACAGGAGCTGACAGGTTCGCCAAAAGAGTTGAGGAATTAAGCGGTGGAAGGCTGAAGATAACCGTCTATGCCGGGGGGGAGTTGGTGCCTCCTCTGAACACCTTTGATGCCGTTTCCCAAGGAACGGTGGAGGTGGGCAGCAGCGCTGCCTATTACTGGGCGGGCAAGACACCGGCCTCCCAATGGTTTTGCGCTGTGCCCTTCGGTTTGAATGCCCAAGGTATGTATACCTGGATAGTCTCCGGGGGAGGCCAGAAGCTTTGGGAGGAGACCTATGCTCCCTTCAACGTAATTCCAAGGCTGGGAGGCAGTACAGGGGTGCAAATGGGTGGGTGGTTTAGGAAGAAGATCGAGACAATAGAGGATTACAAGGGGCTCAAATTTAGGATGCCAGGGCTTGGCGGTAAAGTGATAGCAAAGGCAGGGGCCACCGTTGTGCTTCTGGCCGGGGGGGAAATCTACACCTCTTTGGAAAGGGGAGCCATTGACGGTACCGAGTGGGTAGGCCCCCTTCATGACATGCGCATGGGGTTTCACCAGGCTGCCAAGTACTACTACTATCCTGGCTGGCACGAGCCGGGAAGTGTGTTGGAATACTTGTTCAACAAGAAGGCCTATGAATCTCTTCCGGCTGATCTGAAGGCCATAGTTGACGGGGCTTGCGCCGAAAGCACGGTCTGGATGCTGAGCGAGTTCGAAGCCCAAAACTGGGCTGCCTTGGAGGAACTGGTGAAGAAGCACAAAGTGGAGGTGATCCGTTTCCCTGAACCAGTCATGAAGGCTCTAAAAAAGCTGGCGGCCGAGGCTCTGGAAGAGGAAGCTTCCAAGGATCCCCAGGCCAGGAAGGTGCATGAGGCTTTTAAAGCCTTTCAAAAGAGCTACGGTGAATGGTCTAAGGTGGCAGAGAGGACTTACCACAACTTCATCGCCGGTATCTAGGCTCGGAAATCTAGAGGGCACGGGCCATGAGTTGGAATGTCAATGAGCCCGTGCCCCTTGCCATTCCCTCTACGACTTAAAGACCACCCTTGGAAGCCAAGTAGCAATTTCCGGGAAAAAAATAACAATCATTAGTCCTATTAGCTGTAGAACCACAAAAGGAATGATTCCCCTATAAATATGCCCGGTGGAAATCTGGGGCGGACAGACCCCTTTTAGATAAAACAAGGCAAAACCAAAGGGCGGTGTTAGAAAGGAGGTCTGGAGGTTCACGGCGAAGAGTATTCCGAACCAAAGAGGGTCGAACCCCAGATGTTTCATGATTGGGGCCAAGACCGGTATATGAATGAAGGTTATTTCTATGAAATCCAGGAAAAAACCTATTATGAATATTAGGCCCATGACAATGGCCAGAACTCCCCATTTCCCATAAGGGATTTGTTGGATGAACTCCCTTACCACGCGGTCCCCGTCCAGGCCGCGGAAAACCAGCCCGAAAGCGCTGGCCCCCACCAGGATGATGAAGACCATGCTGGTAAGCCGTGTGGTGGTCTCCATGACCTGTTTCAACATGCCCAGATTAAATCTTCTATTAGATATGGCCAGCAGGGTGGCCCCAGCAGCTCCCACCCCCGCAGCTTCGGTGGGGGTGGCAATTCCAGCAAAGATGGATCCCAGGACCGCTATCATGAGAAGCAAGGGGGCTGCCAGAGCCCTTGCCAACCTGCGGCCAAAGCCGGGCCCCATCATCTGCTTCCACTTTTCCTTGGGTATGAGGGGGGCCCAGGAAGGTTTGAACCTGACCATGACCGATATGAAAGCTATGTATAGAATGACCAACAGAAACCCCGGCAGAACCGCTCCTATGAAGAGATCCCCCACCGAGACACCTATGATGTCTCCCAGAAGAACCAGCACTATGCTGGGGGGAATTATCTGCCCCAGTGTACCCGAGGCCGCTATGGTGCCTGTGGCCAGCTCGTGCTTATAGTTGTGCCGCAGCATGGTGGGCAGGGACAAAAGCCCCATAGTCACCACTGTAGCACCCACGATCCCTGTGGAGGCTCCCAGCAGGGCACCCACTATCACCACGGATATGGCCAGCCCTCCACGGATTCTGCCGAAGAGCAGGGCCATGGTCTCCAGCAGTTCCTCTGCTATTCCGGAGCGCTCCAGCATCACTCCCATGAAAACAAAAAGAGGCACTGCTATGAGAGTAAAATTTGTCATTACTCCCCAGATGCGAAGAGGAAGCAGATTGAAGAACTCCCAGCCGAATCCCATCAATCCAAAGCAAAGAGCAGTTCCCAAGAGGGTGAAGGCCACAGGGAAGCCCACCATCAGGAGAATGGTCAAAACCAAGAACATTATGCCTGGAAGGGCGTCGTGCATCAGTGGCCTCCTTTGTTCTCGGTCTCTGGCAAGGGCTGTCCCAAAAGCAGCAATAGGTTCTTAAGTCCCATGGAAATCCCCTGCAGGGCTATGAGCACAAAGGCCACGGCCACAACTGCTTTGAGCATATATCTACCCGGAAGCCCTCCTGGATCAGCCGAAGCCTCCCGCACCATCCATGATGTCCAGGCGAATTTGGAAGAAGTCTTGATCACCAGATAGCAGCCGGGCAGAAGAAAAAAAAGAACCCCAAGAAGGTCGATCCAGGCCTTCAGCCTGGCTGACATCTTTTGGTAGAAAATGTCTACCCGCACATGGGAATCCTTGAGAAGCGTGTACCCCCCACCAATGAGAAAATACACAGCGAAGATATGCCACTCCGTCTCCTGTACAGCCACAAAGCTCTTCTTGAACAGATACCTCATTATCACATCAAAGACCACCAGCATCACCAGGCTGAAGCTCAGCCATGATATGGTTGTACCCACCTTCAGGTTCAGTGCGTCTATCATAGCTACCAGGTTTTTTGCCCCCCTCACCTCTCACCTCCCAACACAGATCGCCACAGACTCGGTTTGCTTGGGACTCCCCAAGGAACCACCCGCCATTAGAGTAGATATCTTGACAAAGACGTTTCAATATAGAATCCCCGTGGGGTTCTGTCAAGAAACCCTTGAGGTTCCAAGCCCTTGCCCCTTTTATGGGGAAGGTCTTCTAAGGTGGAAGCTCAATTGGGCCAGGCCATGACTCCCCATGAGCTCTGCCAAGGGATAAGATGGTGTCGTAGCCATCACAAGAGTATTCTTCCAATGGGAGGTGACGAATGAAGGAAATAGAGCTTCGAAAGTGGCATCGTCGCATGGGAATAGGTTTGGCTCTTTTTTTGTTTTTGCAGGCCGCAAGTGGTATCCTCCTAAGCCTGGAGGGTTTGCCCATCTCTGGCGGTTGGGCTCACACGGAGCATGGGATGGGGACTCTGGTGGAATCTACGGCTCAAACCAACGCTGATCCTTTAGGATTTCTTCATCATGGAGGTGGCGGGCTTGGGGCCGTTTACAGATTGGCTTTGGGTGCGGCTACACTTTGGATGGCCCTTTCAGGCAGCTGGATCTATTTGAAAATAAGGAGACGCTCGGCAGCCAAAAAACAATGAAAAGGAGCCAAAGGCTGAGCTGAAGGAAGTATTCATGAGGCAGGTACTTGTGGTTATTGTTTCCCTTACTGCTGTGTATTTCTGTCTTGGAGGGTCTTTGTGTTTAGGACTCATGGGTGAACCCCAAGGCGGGTGCTTGAGGCCCCCTGGAGACTTCTTCCTGGCCGAGGTGAGCCAGAGCAAGAACACAAATTACATTATGTGCTCCCAGGAGGGCCTCTTCCAGCCCAAGGGTTGGCTGCGCAAGGAGCTATATAATCTGAGGGACGGTGCCCCTCGCACGGGTTTGGTTGAGATCCGAAGGCAGATCAAGAGATGCATGGAAGCTTTGGGAGGCATGGTTGTTTTTGAGGGGCGCTGCGCCCCAATGGATTCCACAGGAGATCCCAGGGCCAATGACGTGATTTTCACAGGGCTGATCCCCACACCCTGGGGGAACCTTTATTTGGAGGCGTGGCCCTGGGAGCAAGGGGAGTCTGTTAATTGTCAGATGACTTTCATATTGGAGGATCTGTAGCTCTTTACCCTAAGCGAAGTCATGCCTCCCTTAAAAGGGCACCTGTAGTGCTGAGCCTTAAAGCGCTTTGAACACCTGAAACAAAATTTGGTCCGCTTCATTGAGTAATGGTGAAGGATGCGAGCTAGATCCCCTTGTCTTTTATGCTCTTGTCATGCAAGAGCCTCTCCCGAATACCCTTTCCCACCTGATAGGTTCTGCTGAACTCACTCCAGAATTCCTTGTCCTTTTCCTTCCAACCCAGGCCGAATCTCTCATCAAAGTACTCCCCCAGCTTCTCGAACAGAAGCTTCCAGGTTGGCTCTCCCCTTTGGTTGGCAGCCAATAGTTCGTTAAGCATAGCGTCTAGATCAGCCAGCTTTTCCTTGGGAAGATAGGAAATAGCCCCTTTGCGGATAGAGGCCATGAGCGTCTCTGGATTTATGGCATGGGCCGTTAACATCACGGCCGGGATTCCCTTTTCCACGGCCTCCTCTAGGAGCTTCAAACCATCCACACCCATTATGTCCAGTATGACCAGATCATATCCTCCGCCCTTTATTTTCCGAGATGCGGTCTCATAATCCTTTGCCCTTTCCACCAGGCTCTCATCTAGAACATCTTCTATGGTCTCAAGCACGTCCTCCTCGTCGTCCACAGCCAAGATCCTCTTGCCTTTCAAGTATGATTTACCAGCCATTTCCCGCCTCCGTGGTTTCTTTTTTCAAGCTTCCCTGGAACCCTTGGTCTCCAGCTCCTCCATGTTCAGAGGAACCAAGAGTCTGAAAACAGCGCCCTTGCCCTTCTGGCTCTTCACCTCCAAGCTTCCGCCAAGAGCTTGAGCCAATATCTTGGCTCCGGCCAGTCCCAGTCCGTGGCCCCGGCGGGCCAAACCTTGGGGTGCCTCCAACTGAGCGTACCTCTTGAATATCAGATCCTGGTGTTCCGAGTGTATTCCAGGGCCGTCATCGCCTACCTCCACCTCCAGGAGCTGGTCCTGTTTGCTCACGCGCACCTCCACCTTGCTTTGGCGGTGGTGAAGTGCGTTTTTGACCAAGTTGCCCACTATCTGACAGAACTTGGCTTGGTCCTGGCACATGAATGTTTCCTCCAAGGCTGGATCCACATCCAGTTTCACTCCACATTTGGCTAGCACCTTGGGGGATATTTCACCCTCGGACAACTCCTCCTGAGCTGCTGCATCCATGGTTTCCACTGCCTCCAGGATAACCCCCTGGATGGTCTGGGAAACCGGGAACCTCTCGCAGGAAAAACAACCTGCCTCTGATCGGCCCACCTCCAGAAGGCCATGGAGCATAGCCCTGGCCTTTCGTGCTGCTCTGAGGCTTCTTTGTAAGGTTCTTTCCTGTTTGCGGGAAAGCCCCCCGTAACTTCCCTGCTTTTCCAGGAGCATTCTGAGTCCTGTTTCTATGACGGCCAGAGGATCCTTTAGCTCATGTATGAGGAATTCTATCCTCAGCTCACGGAAAAACCCTCCACTTTGATGATCCGTCCCTTCCATCTGGGAACCAGTGAGCTTCATGCCCTTATCACTCCTTTTCATCCAGGACATCATGGGAGAGATTTCCAGCCCCCATCGAGGAACCAGGCTGCTCTGTGTGGCCAGGGGCCACAGGAAACTCTATTACCACCCTGGTGGTGCCTGATGCAAAGCATTGCTCTGGGCTTTTGCAATGGGGACATTGGGCGATTTCTCCTGGGCAGAGATCCTCTTCCCTGGGTATGAAAGAGCACCTTCTGGACTCCAGCCTGATATCAAAACCATACCTTTCAGAGAAGACCTTGGCTCGAAACAGATCCAAGCCCTTGCCCCCGGCATTGAAATCATATGGTCTGCGGGAGGAATAATGGAGAGTCTCCTTGGTGGTAAAAGGACCCTTGAAAATAAGGAGTTGATCCTCTGGGGTTATTCCCACACCCCAGTCCCTCACCTCCAGGACCGCTCTTTGCTGAGCCGCGCTGAGGATCAACTCCACCTTACCACCATCTGGTGTGTTCTCTATGGCATTGCGGATTACTCCTTCCACCACCTTTCTTAGAACATCCGGGGGAAGAAGCACAGGCAGCACCCCAGGATCAAGTCTTGTTAGCAACTCCACCTTCCTATGGGCGAACTTGGGCCTGAGCTCCTCCAAGAGCTTTTCCAGGAACTCCTTGAGCAAAATCTTCTCTCTGGGAGAGGGCACCAGGCCGAATGTATCCTGAATACGCCTCCTGATCCTATCGCTCAACTTCTCTGCTCCGGTTTCCAGGGCTACGAGGGCCTCCAGCTCGTCGGCGCAGACCTCCAGAAGGGACAGAAGCATCCCCTGAACCCTGAAGTCCCTTTCCCGCATGATGTCCTCTATCTGGTATTGAATCTCCAGCATTCGAGCCAGGTTCCTCTGGGCCCTCTCCAGGGCTCTTTGCCAGGAAGGGTCATCATTGGGAGCTGACCGCCTTCCCAAAAGCGCCAGAGATGCTGACAGCACCGACAGAGGAGTCTTGAGTTCGTGGGATAGGTGATGTATTACCTTGTCTTTGGCCCGATTAAGGTTCTGTACCTCCTCATAGGAGCGCTTCAATTGCTCCGCTATGCGGGCGTTTTCTATGGGGAAAGCCACGGTGCTGGCCACGGCACTCAATAGCTCCACATCCCTCTGGTCGAAGGGCCCCTCCTTTTTATTCACGGCGCAAAGCACCCCTATGATCCTGTCCTCTGTGCGGATGGGGACATCCAGCATGTTACGGGTCTCATAGCCGGCTTGTTCGTCCACCTTCTTGAAAAAATGTGGATTTTTGGAAGTGTCGTGAACGATGATGGGCTCTCCGGTTCTCAGCACCTGGCCGGCCACACCCCTTTGGGCAGGAAATCTTATTTCCGTCATCCTTCGGCCGGTTTCCGCATCGTCGTAAGTGGCCACCGGAAAATAACACTCGTTCTTTTCTTCATCCAAGAGGATCACCGAAGCCCCTTCCACCCCAATGAGCTCTTTTACCTCCCGGATGATGTACTCGAGTCTTTCTTCGAGTTTCCAGAAGCGGGGAAGGGCCATGCTGATGCGAAAAAGGGTCTGGTTGGTGCGAGCCACCCGATTCTCTTCTGTCACATCCCTTAGGATCACCACCTGCCCGGAAGGCTCTCCTTTGTCGTCATAGAAAAGGGCCCCTCCCAAAACCACTTCCCTGAGGTTTCCCCCCTTGGTAAGCCTCTGAGTCTGGAATCCCTGGATCACCTTTTCCTTGAGCAGCCTCTTGAGCCCCTCCCTTGTCTCTTGAACCAGGTGCGGAGGCACAAAGGGCAAGATCTTGCCTTCCAGCTCTTGGAGAGTCCAGCCAAACACCTTGACAAAGGCCGGATTCACGTACGAAACCGTGTTGTCCATGTTGAAGACAGCCACTGGATCTGGTAAAAAGTCCAGGAGCATCCTGTAACGTTTCTCGGCCCTTCTGCTGGCCAGAAACTGTTCGTAGGCCCTCTGCTCAGACTCCCTCAGGGCCTGGCTTGCTTTGTGCTTCTCGGTTATATCCCTGGCAATACCTCTGAAACCTATCCTTTCCCCCTGGTCATCCCGCATGAGGCTTGCTGATACCTCCAGCACACGCCTCTCTCCATCTTTGCGGGTTATTTCCCAGACTAGATCAGTTACACCCTGGCCTGTTTTGTAGATCCTATTGAAGTTCTCGAACACGAAGCGGGCGTTGGCCTCATCCATGAAAGCCCTGTAATTACGACCTTGAATCTCTCTCTTGGGATAGCCGAATATGCGAGAAAGAGCATCGTTGAAAAAGGTAAAATTGCCCCTCAAATCCACCTCATAGAAGCCGTCTGCCACCTCTTCTATGAAAACCCTATACCTTTCCCTGTGGAGGCGCATTTCCTCCTCGGAAAGGGCTCTTTGCTCTTCCTGGGCAACCTCCAAGGAGATGGTGTGGGCTTCTTCAGCCATGGAAACTGCTCGTTCAAGTGAGAAAGGATTACCCGGCACCAAAATAACCGATGGCTGAGCGGGCTTCAAGTCAAAAAAAGCTTGACAAGCCATATGCCCAGAATGTATACACACACCACATCCAAGAGATCGTCAGGCTGAAAGCCTGTAAACAGACATGTGCCGGCCTGGGGAGGTGATGAGGCGAGGACCGGCATCCTGAAGCAGTGGGGGAGCTTTCTTGGAAAAGAGCAACGGCCCATTGACGGACCGCAAGGCCTTGGGTCTGTAGCGCACAAAAAAAGCGGCTGCAAAACAAAAGGGTGAAGCATTTCACCGAAAGGAGGAGGCACCCATGGAATTCAGGAAGATTCTTACTTTTCTTGGGATTCTTTTTGTGAGTCTGGCTTTTCTGGCAGGGGTGGCCCAGGCCCAGCAGAAGGATCCTCTTGAGGCTTGGAAGCCCAAGTTCGATCCCTCTGGGGCCAAGTATAAATTCACGGTCTCAAACGTGTCCAATCCTGTGCTTAAAGGCGTTTATGCTGGGTTCCTTATCAGGGACAAGCTTTGGGAACGCACCAAAGGCCAGATGTATCTAGATTACAAGCCCTTCTCCATCCTGGGTGGGGAAGTGGAGGTGCTCAACCAGCTTCAGATGGGCACCATCCAGGGCATGGCTGTCAGCTCGGTGGCATCCACAAACCTGGGGCCACGCTTCGGGGTAGTCAACCTTCCCTTCTTGATTGACTCCTTCGAGAAGCTGGACAAGTTTGTGACAAGTGGCAAGCTCTTCGATCACTTTCTCATGGCCATGGACCATCAGGGCATCATGGCCCTGGACATCACAGGGTACGGCAACTATGGATGGGCCAGTAGGGAGCCCATCAAGACCATAGCGGATCTAAGGAAAACCAAGATCCGGATCGCCGAGGCAGCGGTCAACAAGCTAAGCTATGAGGCATGGGGAGTCAACCCTGTGGTCATGCCTTGGCCTGATGTGCACGTGGCCCTGAAACAGGGTGTAATCGATGCACTGGATCACACCCCCATGGTTTGTAACATCACCAAGAAGTTCGAGGTGGTCAAGAATTTTACCCAAATCAATTATGCCCAGGGTCTTTTTATATGGACCTTCAACAAGAAATGGTTCGAGTCCCTCCCGGCGGACCTTCAGAAGACCTTCAAGGATGTGGTACATGAGGTATGTGCCCAAATCCGCAAGGAGACCGTGGCCCAAGAAGATGAAGAGATAATGAAAGCCAAGAAGGACGGTGTCAAGTTTTTCAAGCTGTCAGCCGAGGAGATGGAGACTCTTAGAAAGTTGAGCAACAAGGTCCACGAGAAATATGCAGAAGAAATCAACAAGCTTTATCCAGGTGACAAGCTGAAGTTCGACAACTATCTAAAGGAAGTCCAGGATCTGATGGGCTACAAGAGAACCTGAGGGCACTTTGGCGGGGGGAATCCCCCCGCCCATGTTTTTGCAACCAACTCTAGAGATCCAAGGGGATGCTTTGATGCAGAAGGTGGCTTACTGGCTGGACAAGATCCTGGGTTTTTTCGAGGAATGGTCGCTTTTCTTGGTGACCTTATTTTGTCTGATCGCCCTTTTCTTCAACGTGGTCTTGCGCTACGGGTTCAATTACACTCTTGCCTGGTCAGAAGAATTCGTGAGGGAGGTGATAATCTACACCACCTTCATAGGGTGCAGCGCGGCTATCAAGAATCGCTCCATGATAAAAATAGACGCGCTGGTGCAATTTGTGCCCTGGCTGACAGCCCCCCTTACATTTTTCAGCCATGGGGCCACCATAATCTTTTCTCTGATCATGATGGTTTTGGGCTGGGAGGTGGTTGTACAGCAAGCTGCCACCAGACAGTCAACCTTGATCCTGGAGATCCCTCTGGAGTTACTCTTCGGCATAATGCCCCTCATGGGATTCATGATGCTGCTTAGGACTCTTCTGGCCATACGGGAGGATATCCTCCAACTAAGAAGAAGCTGAGGGAGCGAAGGTGGCTCTTTACCCAGATCACTTTGCGGAGAGTTCCCATGGAGACTAGTCACCTGGTGATCCTGGCCATAGTGCTGGGCGGGATGGCTGCTTTGGTCCCGGTGTTCATGTGTCTTTTCTTTGCTGCGGTGGTGGGCTTCTTGCTGTACACAGATCTACCCCTGGCCACCTTGATTCAAACCATGTTTAGGAGCATGGACAACTTTTCCTTGGTTGTGGTGCTGTTTTTCATTCTGTGCGGAAACATCATGACCTCGGGTTCCCTTGTGGACAAGTTGATCCGGGCCGCCAATGCCATGGTAAGCTGGCTTCCGGGAGGACTGGGCATGGCAGGGGTTCTTGGTTGCGCCATGTTTGGGGCCATCTCGGGTTCCACTGTGGCCACTGTGGTGGCCTTGGGCGGCTTCATGATCCCTGCCCTCATCCAGTACCATTATCAGGAGAAATACGCCATAGGACTAATGGCCACATCAGGGAATCTGGGAATAATCATACCGCCCAGCATAAGCATGATACTGTGGTCCATGATAACCAATGTGTCCGTGGAGGGGCTTTTCCTCACTGGATTCATCCCAGGGATCCTCATCACTCTGGGGGTCTGCCTTTATACTTACTTCTACTACAAAAACAGGGCCGACTATGTGAGGCCTCCTGTACCCAGTTTCAAAGAGTTCTGGGGGATTATGAGAGAGTGCATATGGGCCTTGTTGCTACCGGTGGTTATCTTTGCGGGCATATTCACTGGGATCTTCACTGCAAACGAAGCTGCTGTGGTGGCATGCGTGTATGCCTTCATAGTTGAGATCTTCATACACAAGTCCATGAAGTTCAACGAAGTCAAAAAGGTCATAGTCAACTCGGCAGTGACCTCAGCCACTCTTCTCATTATAGTGGCAGGAGCCACCTGCTTTGGCCGATACTTGAGTTTTCAGAACATTCCCAATCAGGTGGCAGAGGCGGTCCTCTCGGTGGTCCACTCCCCCTTCATGTTCCTGCTTGTGGCCAACGTGCTTCTTTTCGTGGTTGGAATGTTCATGGATGTGATATCCGCAACCCTCATCCTGGGGCCCATCTTTATCCCAATGCTTAGGGTCTTCGACATAGACATGATGCATTTCGGGCTCCTTTTCACCTTGAACCTGGCCATAGGTTACTGCACCCCCCCCGTGGGGGTGAGCCTTTACATCGTGGGGGCCATAGCCAAGAGGGACCTGATCTATGTGACCAAGGCGGTTCTGCCCTTTTTACTGATACAGATGGCGGTCTTGTTCCTATTGACCTACTGGCAGGATTTTGCCTTGTGGCTGCCCAAGATAACCGGCTACTGGCACCCGGCCCTTGAGGTGCCTGCTACATGAAGCTTCAAGAAGGGGTGGCTTTTTGTTCTGAACTGCCTCTTTCTTGCCTTTTCCTCTTGTAGATGAGCATCAGATTTCTGATGTAGATAAAGGAGCCCGTGGACTGGCCCAGCACAAATACAAGATCCTGCCTGTAGAGAGCATAGGCCAGAAGTATGAGGCTCCCTCCCAAACTTAGATACCAGAACGCGATGGGAATCACGCTTTCCCGTCTTTTTTCCGAGACTATCCACTGCACCAAGAACCTAAAGGAAAAGAGCAGTTGCCCCGACAGGCCCAGGATCACCCAGGGATTGCAAAGCTCAGAAAGAAGCTTCATCCGGCCCTCTCCACCACCTGGTAACTTACCCTCCTTTTCTTGAGCCAGCGCACCCCCAGGAGATCCAGGATTCCCCTGAAAAGCCTGTTACGGATATTGTATTTAGAGACCCCGTGACGTCTTGGGTGATGAGACACAGGCACCTCTTTAACCCTATAGCCCCTCATGCGGAAGAGGGTAGGCAAGAACCTGTGGAGTCCGTCAAAGGGCACCACTGCCTCCAAGCACTGTCTCCTGAATGCCTTGAAGCCACATCCCGTGTCCCTTATCTGTTCCATAGTCACCATGTCCCGCACGAAGTTGGCCACACGGGTAGAGACTCTCTTGAGCCATGGATCTCTTCGTTTCTGCCTCCAGCCCGTTACAACGTCGCAATCTTCCAGGTTCTTCAAAAGCAAGGGTATGTCTTGGGGATCGTTTTGAAGATCTCCGTCCATGGTGATGATCACCTGACCTCTTGCTTCCTTCAAACCAGCCCAAAGGGCAGTGGACTGGCCGGAGTTGGCGTCCAGCCTGAGGTAACAAACCCGGGGATCCTCCTGGTTTAGATTTCTCAGGATTTCCACTGTTTGATCCAGGCTGCCGTCGTCCACGAAGATGAGCTCGAATTCCTCCCCCATGGACTCCATGACACCTATGATCCCCTGGGCTAAGGGCCTCAAATTCTCACTCTCGTTGAAAACCGGGATGACTATGCTGTAATAAGGTCTGTGCATTCCTAGGGTGAATCCCTCCTCGTGAATTCTGGATCCTGGGGCGGCGACTGCCGCCTTGGCTCGTGTGCATCCAATTTTCCTCGGCCGGTCAAAACTTCTTTGTGACTTCTCCTTTTACCCCAGGGGGCTTGCAGCAGGCTTCCATAAGACATTTTGATTTACTTTTTTTTCTTTGGGAAACGGCATAGCTAGTCCATAAATCAAAGTCTCCTTGGGGATGTGAGCCTAAGCCCCCCAACTGGCCTGGTTTTGCCAAAGACCCGGCTCATACCTCCGAGTGTTGCCTGGCGCAGTTTACTATGGACTCCATCCTGGCCGGATCGAAGCCCACCAGCACATCTGTGCCGCAGGTTATGACCGGCACACTTCGCACTCCTGAAACCTTTACCAGTTCCTCCAGAGCCCTGGGGTCACTGCTGACATCCATTTCCATGTAATTCACTCCCCTTTGCGAAAGGAACTCCTTGGCCTTTTTGCACCAGGGGCATGTGGGGGTTGTGTAGATCTTCACCTCCATGCTCTCACCTCCCCAAGGGATTTGGCTTGGGAGCCCTGCTCATTTTGAGCTTCCAGGGCATATAGCCAGCGGGCAACGGACTCAAAGGTACAACAACAGCAACCAAACATTGCAGATGCCCACGCTTACTATCATATAAAGAAAACCGAATCTCATGAATCTTGCAAAGCTAACTGGATAGCCGGCAGAACTGGCTATACCCATGGCAACCATATTTGCTGAGCCTCCCAGGAGGGTCCCGTTCCCGCCCAGAGAAACTCCCAGGGCCAGTGTCCACCAGAGCACCTGGGGGTGCAATTCGGGCAAACTGCTTTGAAGATGAGCCACAACAGGCAACATGGCTGCAGTAAGAGGCAAATTGTCCACGAAGGCGGCTCCCAAGGCGCCTGCCCAAAGCAGAATGGAAACAGCTATCCCAGGGCTGGTGGAAAACATGGGACGGATGGCCTCCGCCAGGTAGGAGAGAGCTCCCACCTCTCTGAGGGCTCCCACCAGGATGAAAAGAAACAGGAGAAAAATCAGCGTGGGCCACTCCATCTCTTTCTCTAGAAATTCCAGCATCTTAACCCTGCGGCTTAAGACCCCATAAGCAAACAATACCGCAGCACCTGCCAGCATGGGCACGCTGGCATCCATGTTCCAGTATTCCTGGGTGAAGAGCAACAAGAGAACCGAGACCAGGACCCCAAGCCCCACGGCCAGAAGCACCGGATCCTCAATTTTGCCCTGGCCTTCCAGGCTGTGACCTTCCCCGACCTGCTCCTTTCCACTCCTGTAATGCCCTCTATACCAAAGCCCGCTCATCACCAGCAAGGCCAAGAGTGCCAGGCCGCACACCGGGCCTAAGTTTTCCAGAAAAGCAATGAAGCTCAATCCTGCGCGGGATCCTATCATCATGTTGGATATGTCCCCCACCAAAGTGGCTGTGCCTCCAAGATTGGCCGCCATTACCTGCGGAATCAACAATGCCAGGGGATTTATGCGCAGAGCCTGCGCCACCAAGAGGCTTGCGGGGGCAAGAAGCACCATGGTGGCTGCATTGTCCACCAGTGTGGAGATCCCAGCCGAAAGAAAGATCAGCAGCACCGCCAAGGTGGCCTTTCTGCCTTGGCTAAGCACATAACACCTTCGAATCGCCCACTGGAAGATTCCACTTTGGCGGATCACCCCCACCATCACCATGGCCGCCAGCAACAAAAGTAGGACGTTCATGTCCACATTTTCAATGGCCGCATGGAAACCGATGATCCTATAAGCTGGATCCAGGCTGCCGGCTGTGTAAGTGACCATAAGCAGTGTAGCTGCTCCAAGCATCACGGCCAGCAGGCGGTGCATGAGTTCAAAGGCCATGAGCAAGTAAACCGCCAAGAAAACAGTAACTGCGATCCAAAGCGAAGGCCCACCTTTCCTGGGAAGGGAAACATCCTTGTGCAAAAAAAGAAAATCTCCTTTGGGGGCGAAGTCTGACTGGGACATCACGATGCGCAGGCTCATGAAAGAGGGTTTGCTGACCTCCATCTCAAGCCGATTCTTTTCCCCCAGTGGAGCTTTTAACTCCATCTCCAGCACGTAGGAGCCGTCTGATGCGGAACGTACCTCCCATAGCTCTTTACCGGCTTTCATGAGCAATTGAGGTTGCCCATCTACCCAGACACGGATCAGCGCATCTTTGACGGGGGACAACTGAGAATCCAGGACCAGTCCTGAGATGAACAGACGAGGTTTGACCTGAACCTGGCCCTGCTCCTTTGCCTCAACCTTTCTTTCCCAGGCCCCAAGCAATAAGAAAATCAGCCCCGCCAGAAGCACAACCCAACCATGCTCAATCCCTAACCCCTTCATAGGCCTTGCACCTAAGGGCCTTTGACCACCCAACTCTTGTGTCACCCCTTCCCCCGATCCCCTGGAACAAAGAAATTTATTTTTTGTATCACAGGCCTGTAACCGGCACAAGGAGCAATGCTTTTGCGGTTGTTTAGATGTGTTGCCTGGGCTCATGAGACCAGCTGCTTAGGGGGCAATGAGGGGGTCCTAGTAAAAGAAACCTTGGATCCTCTTCTTTGGAGGCTGCCTGATCTGGTAGAATCTTTTTATGCAGGTGGCCATCATCTCTGACGTGCATGGAAACCTGGAGGCGCTTCAGGCAGTGCTTCGGGACATGGAGCTTTGTGAAGTCCAGGAAATAGTCTGCCTGGGGGACAGCCTGGGATACGGAGCTGACCCCGAAGCCGTTGTAAAAGAGTTGCGCGAAAGGCAGGTCCCAACAATCCTTGGCAATCATGAACTGGGCCTGAGGGATCCCACCATGTTGGAATGGTTCAACCCGCCCACCATGAAATCCCTGCTCATAACGAGGGATTTGATTTCCAAAGAAACAATGCAATACATTGAGAGTCTGGAGCCAACCATGATCTGGCGGGATGCCCTATTGGTGCATGGCTCGCCTCCCGACTCGATCACTACCTATCTCTTTGAATTAAGCAGGAGAGAGTTGATGGGAGTTCTCAGATCCATGGAACAAAGGATTTGCTTCGTAGGCCATACACACCAGCTGGAGCTTATAGGCTTCGACGGAAAGAGCCTGGAGATCTTAAGCCTGAAGCAAGGTTCTCACCTGCTTAAAGCCGATTGTAAATACATAGTGAATGTGGGAAGTGTGGGGCAGCCCCGCGATGGGGACAACAGGGCCAAGTACGTGCTCTGGGACCCGGAGCAAGGGGCAATTCGAGTGCGTTTTGTCCCTTACGACATAGCCAAGGCTGCAGCCAAGATACTGGAAAGGGGTTTCCCCTCCATGAACGCCACTCGCCTTTGGTGAGAGGCGTAAGGAGCCCAAAGATGGCCTTCACCAAGATGAACACCACCGAGATCACATGCCCTGCTTGTGGAGCCAATTACAAGCTTACCCAATGGGGGGTTCTGAAGATGCTCAGAAGGCCCAAGTGCAGCCGCTGCGGGGCCAACCTAGGGGAGCTCTTGCGCCACAGACTCCAGCAGAAATTTTCGGGGGCCACACAAGGACAGGTCCCATGTTCCCGCTGCGGTCAAAGCCAGGAGCCGGCTGCTTTTTGCAAGTGGTGCGGAGATCCCTTACCGCATGAGGCTCCCCCTTCTTCCCAGGCCCCGGACAGGCCCAAGCCCTCGGTGGGCTTCCCATGGTTTAGGGTGTTTTCCACTGCCTTGGTGCTCCTTGCATTGGTGATGATGCCGGTCTTCCAGGAAATGCAGATCCCCCAGGCTTATGAGGCCTCCAGATCATTCCTGATGGAGGATTCGCTCTTGGCTGCCAGCCTGGGCGGGGAACTCCAGTGGGGGCCTTTTCCTTTCTTTTTTTGGAGAAGCCAGGAGTCTTCCTCGGGTGTCTGGAAAGGTAATTTCTATTTCCTGGCCAAGGGAGTCAAGGCCACTGTGGTGGTTGTGGTTGCCCTTGAGAAGCCCGGGAGAGCCAAGGGAAATTGGAGAGTAGTGGAAGGCGGTTACCTTCTGGACACATCTGGTAAGCGAAGATCCCTCAGCAAGCCTCCCAAGCCCAAATCCCCTCAACAGGGCCTCAGCCTTAACATATCCTGGGCAACTGTTCTCCAAGGGGAAGCTGCACAAGGCGAGTTCCCCCTATGGCTGTTCTCAACAAGACCACCCCTGGGGGGGCCGCCAATATTCTGCCTACGATTCTAGCCTCGGACCCTTGGGGATGACCCCTCAGGAGCTCCAAGGCCCTCTGACTGTGCTCATGGGCCACCACTGCCAAAAACCTCCCTTCACAAGCCACATAAAGGGGATCCAAGCCCAAGAGTTCACAGACCGACTTCACTTCGGCCCTGACCGGTATGTGCCTGTCTTGGAGCTCCACTGACTTGCCTGTGATGCAGGTCAGCTCATGTAAAACCGAAGCCAAGCCCCCCCGGGTGGGATCCCGAAGGAAATGGACCGCCTCTCCCAAAGTCAAGAGCCTCTCCACCAAGGGCCAAAGAGGGGCTACGTCGCTTTGGAGGGTTCCATCCATCCTCAAGCCCTCTCTCTGGATCATCACAGCTGCACCGTGGTCTCCCAAGGGACCGCTCACAATGACCACATCCCCCTCGGCCACCCTACGTCCTGAAGTGTCTATGCCCGGAGACACAACTCCGATTCCGGAGGTATTGATGAAGATGTTGTCTGCTTCGCCCTTTCTGACCACCTTGGTATCCCCGGTGACCACTGCAATCCCAGTTTCTCGGGCTGTATCTCGCACGGATTCTAGGATCTTGATGAAGTCTTCCATGGGAAATCCTTCTTCCAGGATCAAACCCAGACTCAAGGCCAAGGGTCTGGCGCCTGCCATGGCCAGATCATTGACGGTTCCACTGACGGCCAACCTACCAATATCTCCGCCAGGGAAAAAGATGGGGGAGATCACATAGGAGTCGATGGTGAAGGCAAGACGCTCCGCTTTGTCTATCTGTAGAATGGCCGAGTCGCCCAGCCTTCGCAGGACATCATTGTCCAGTATAGGCCCAAGGATCTCCCGGATGAGGTTTGCCATGAGAAGACCTCCCCCTCCATGATCCAAGAGAATCCTATTCTCCACGATGGCCTCCCTTGAATCCTGCCTTTTTTTTCTGCAAGTGTTTCCACCCGTACTTGAAATGGGCTGCGCAGGTTCCCTCACCCGAGACCATACAAGGGCCCAGGGGCCTTTGGGGTGTGCAAAGAGTCCCGAACATCTTGCAATTCCATGGCTCCAACACTCCCCTTAGCACATTCCCGCATTCACACCCAGGGGGATCCACTGCCTCAGGGGTTTGCGGCTGGAAACGGACCATGGCATCAAAATCGGCAAAACTCTCATGGAGCTCCAGACCACTCTTGGGTATTTTGCCCAGCCCCCTCCAGAGGCTTTCTTTCACCTGGAACACCTCTTCCATCACCCTCATGGCAGCCTGATTCCCACCATTGGGCACAGCTCTTCTGTACTGCACCTGCACCTTGTGTTCTCCCGTGAGAACCTGCTCCAGCAGCATGTGAATCCCCTGCAATATGTCCAAGGGTTCGAATCCAGTCACCACACAGGGCATATTCCAGGATTCGGCCAGCACCTGGTAAGGACGGCTGCCTATTACAGCGCTCACATGGGGCGGGCATATGAAACCATCCAGGGAAAACCCCTCTGTTCTCAGCAGAGCCTCCATGGCCGGCACTATTCTCTTGTGGGCCCCCAAGACAAAAAAATTCCCAATCCCCTCAGCCTTGGCCCTGAGCAGAGTAGCTCCCACGGCTGGGGCCGTTGTCTCAAAACCCACCCCCAGGAAAACCACAAGGCGTGAGGGGTTCTCTCTGGCGATCTGAAGCGCGTCTAAGGGGGAATAGACAACCCTCACATCCCTGCCTCTTGCCCGTTCCATCTCCAAACTTGATTCAGAACCAGGGATTCTCATCATGTCGCCAAAGCTCACCAGGGTCACATCTGGCTCCCTGGCAATACAAATGGCCTGATCCAGAAAGACACTGGGGGTTACGCATACCGGGCAGCCAGGGCCCGAGATGAGCCTGATGTTTTCGGGTAAGAGATCCCTTATGCCGTAACGGAATATGCTCACGGTGTGGGTGCCACAGACCTCCATTAAGCGCACCTGGGGCAGACCACGGGCCAGAACCCCGATGCTATCAAGAAGTCCCCTGGCGGTTTCTGGATCCCGGAACTCCTCAAAGAATCTCATCTTGAGTCTTCCAGCAAAGATGCCCCCACAACCGCCTGGCCCAGGGAAACCCCTCCGTCGTTTGTAGGAACCCGCCGATGAATGTATACCCGAAAGCCCTTTTTTTCCAACCTGGAGACTGTCCTCTCCAGAAGAAGCGAGTTTTGGAAAACGCCCCCACTTAGGCAAACTCTATTTAGGGACTCCCTTGACCTTATCTTCTCGCATACCCTGGTCACCATCTCTGCCATTGCGTTGTGAAAACGCCCCCCTATGGCTCCGACTGCCTCGCCTTCTTGAACCTGTCTCCAAATGCTTCGGATCACCGGGCCGGGATCCACCAGCAGAGGATCCCCGTCCAGGATCTGGAATTCAAAGAGGCCCTGTTCGTTGGTGTCAGAGATCATTTCCAGGTCCATGGCCGCCTCGCCCTCGAAAGTGATCCTGTGGCGGATTCCCAACAAGGAGCAGACCGCATCGAAAAGTCTTCCGGCACTAGATGTGGGAGGACACCTAAATTTCTTCTTGGCCATCACAAGCAAGTTCCAGGCCGTTTCCTCCCCCCAAGGCGAAGCCCAGCTTAGAATCTCAGACTCCTCCAGGCCTGCTGCCCACATATGACTGAAGGCCATGCGCCAGGGTTCCCTGACTGAAGTCTCTGCCCCCAAAAGAGGCACATATGCCAGGTGGGCAGCCCTGCGGAAGCCAGCTCGATCTGCCACCAGGAACTCTCCTCCCCAAATTGCCTTGTCCGGTCCGTATCCTGTTCCATCAAAGGCTACCCCTATGACAGGCCCTTGCAGACCCCACTCCGCCATGCAGCTCACAACATGGGCGTGATGGTGCCGAACCTGTACGAGCTGTTTTTCTTGCTGAGCCAAAGCCCAGCGTGTGGACAGGTAATCGGGATGCATGTCATGGGCTATAAGAATGGGATCAACTCTGTACAACTTCCTCAGGTGTTCCAGGACCTGCTTGAAAAAAACCAAGCATTCAAAGTTCTCCAGGTCTCCCAGGTGCTGACTGAGAATGGCAAAACGATCTTTGATCAAGCAGAAGGTATTTTTCATCTGCGCCCCGCAGCCCATGACCTGGGGATACCTCCTGCCCAAGTCAATGGGAGAAGGCACAAAACCTCTGGCCCTTCGTACAACCTGCTCTGCCCCAAGAACAAACTTTCACCACAGAGTCGTCCAACCTCACGTGAATATCCCTGTCGTGCAACAGGAAAGCATCCACCAAAGGGTCCAGTTGATGGAGGGCTTCCTGGTTCTCGGCCGCTATGGGCTCCTCGGACCAATTCCCGCTGGTCATGACCAGGACCTCGAGTCCTTCTCTAAAGAGAAGCCTGTGCAAAGGCGTATAAGGCAGCATTACCCCGAGGCATTTGTTCCCAGGGGCCACGAGTCCGCAGATCGCACTGGTGCCTTCCCTTTTGGGAAGAAGGCATATGGGGCTTTTGGAGCCCGTCAAAAGGGCCGCCTCCTGGGGCCCCACCAAAGCGAATTTACTGGCGGTCTGCAGGTCCTTGCACATCACGGCAAGGGGTTTGTTGTTCCTGCGCTTGACTTCTCTTAGCCTTCTCACGGCTGCCTCATTGGTGGCATCACAGGCTATGTGAAACCCGCCAAGTCCTTTGAGGGCCAGGATACGCCCCTGTTTCAAGAGACTTCTGGCCTTGTCCAAGGCTGGTATGATTCCACGGATTTCCGCCCACTCGGGATTCCAGGATTCCTTTGAGGCCACCAGCCACACGGTGGGACCACACCAAGGGCAAGAAATGGGCTGGGCATGAAACCTCCTGTTGGTTGGATCCAGGTATTCGGCGCGACATCGGGAGCACATGGGAAAGGCTGCCATGGTGGTTTCGGGCCTGTCGTAAGGGATGTTTTTTATTATGGTGTAGCGGGGGCCGCAATTGGTGCAGTTGATGAAGGGGTAGTCATATCTTCTGTCCGCCGTGTCTTCCATCTCCCTCAGACAGTCTGGGCAGAGGGCTATGTCCGGAGATACCAGCACGTAGCCTCCTCCTGCCCAAAAGCTTTCCCTTATGGTGAATTCCTGGTAGCCTTGTGGTTCCACCTGGAGTGTTTCAAGGCACTCAATGGAGGCAAGGGGCGGCAGCTCATGGGAGAAGCGTTTTATGAAGCTGTCCAAGCGGGCCGGTGGCGCTCCTTCCACATGGATCAACACCCCTTCTGTGGAGTTCAAGACGAATCCTGAAAGTTCCAAGGAGGTGGCCAGGTTATGCACGAAGGGCCGAAAGCCCACCCCCTGGACCACACCTTTGACCTTGATACAATAGGCGCTCCTTTGTGAGCCCGGGTCCCTGGAGTCACCGTCAGGGAGGTTTTCCTTTTGCTTCGTGGGTTTTTGTCCGGGGCAGGCACGCCCACCCAAAGGACCTTCCATTCTCTCAAAGTCCTATACCATCCAGGCGGGCAGAGCACCTGGGGCAGCAGGCATTCCTGAGGCTGTTTTCCAAGACCCTGAAGCCTATTCTTTTCAACAGCAACTCCCCACAGCCTGGGCAGTAAGTGTCCTCTCCTTCTCCGGGAATGTTCCCACAATAAACATATTTCAGCCCTTCTGACAGGCCGATCTGTCTTGCCTTTCTCAAGGTTTCAACTGAGGTGCGGGGCCTATCGGTGAGCCGGTATGTAGGATGAAATGCGCTTACATGCCAGGGGATTTCGCAGCCCACGGAAAGAATGAATCGGGCGATTTCCCTCAGCTCCTCAGGATCGTCGTTTAGTCCGGGAATGATCAGGGTTGTGACCTCCACCCAAATTCCCAGGGAACGCATCTTGCGTATGGAATGCTTAACAGGCTCTATCTTGGCCCCACAGATCTTCCTGTAGAACTCGTCTGTGGCAGCCTTCAAGTCCACGTTGGCAACATCAAGATGGGGATGGAATTCCTCCAGAGCATCCTCGGTCATGTAACCATTTGTCACGAAGATGTTCAGAAGGCCTTCTTCTCTGGCCAGCTTTGCCACATCCAGGGCAAATTCCAGGTATATGGTGGGCTCCGTATAGGTGTAGGAAATGCTGGAGCACCCAGAGGCCCTGGCCTTTGTGACTATCTCCTGGGGACTGACCTCCCATCCCACTATGCGGGACTCGTCCCTGGGCATTTGGGAGATCTCGTGATTCTGGCAGTGGAGGCATCTAAAGTTACAACCGCAGGTGGCAATGGAATAGGATCGGCTGGCGGGCTGCACGTGGAAAAGAGGCTTCTTCTCTATGGGATCCACATTTTCGGCCACCACTTTTCCATACACCAGAGTATAGAGAACGCCCCCTTTGTTCACCCTTACCTGGCAGATTCCAGCCTTACCTTCGTCTATGATGCACCTGTGGTTGCACAGGCGGCACTGTATGCGGCCTGTATCGGCCTTTCCCCAAAGGATAGCTTCCTTCATCTCACACCTCCGGGGCCCATGGCCCGGCCCTTGAAAAAGCACCTCCAAAGAGCCGGCACAAGGTCATGATGCCAAGCGTTGACTGAGTTTTGCTCGGCATACTGTGATCCATGTTTTTTCTTTTTCCCACTCAACTCCCAAAACAGATGTTTCCCAGGATGGCTGAGCCCCAAGGAGTTGACTTTTCTATCCGTGGTCTCTTGCCAGTGGTTTTGGCCATAAGCAGGGCCCAGATCTCTGTGCAGAGGGCAACAGGAGGGATCCACCTTCCTGGCGCCTGACCAGTTGGCCCTGATGGGATTCAACAAGGCCCTGTAGGAGTAGCCTAGTTGTATGCTCATGCCCAGAAACGCACCGAAAGGATTTCTCAGGCGGGGCATCCAGCGGCTCAGTTTCTTGTCCAGGGAATAGAACTTGAGGGGAAGCCAAAGAACACTTCCCCATTGCACCCGGCAGGTCCCCATTACTTTGTGCACAAGGGAATTGAGTTCCCAGACATTGTAAAACTTCGCATGGCGGTAAATAGTAGGCCTCAGCAAGGCCTCCATGCGGCGCTGAATGCCATTGGCCGACAAGCTATTGAGAACTCCTATGAAAACCCTGGAACGGGCCACTCTTGCGGCTTCAGAAAGGGCATGCAGAGCATAGGTAAATTCCAGGCTGGAGATAAGGGTCACTATGTCGAAGGCATTGTCCTCGTAAGGAAGCTCCTCAGCAGGGGCCAAGTTGAGCTCCACGCTGCTGCCCAGCTTTTGCCTGGCAATCTGAAGCATGGGCTCCGAAGGATCTACTCCGCACACATCCAAACCCAGTTGCCTAAAAAGCAGCAGGTGGTTCCCAGTACCGCAGCCCACATCCAGTAAGCTCTCTCCGGCCTGGGGTCTCAGGAGGTCCAGTATGAGCTGGTTCTCCACCTCCTCCACGTGTCTACCCCTGGGGCTCATAAACCAGGCGTCGTACTGCTGGGCCATGTTATGGTCGAAAAGTGGGCCCATGTGTTTTCTCCCTTTGCTTGGGCGGCTGGAGCCTTAAGTCTTGTTACGGAACAACCCCTGGTGCCCTTTATCCGGACCTCCACTGGATCCCAAGCCGTCTCCTAAGGGGAACCCTGGGGGATTTCCCCAGAGCCCACTGAACTCTATTGTAATCGGAAAGGGATCCTACAGAAACAGCTCACTCTCAGCCCGCATTATGAATGATCAATAACGCCAGCTAACTTGAGGATCTTCTGGGATAAACTGATTCATGCTTTGATGCAGACTGACTTTCCCAATGAGTGCCTTCCCTGGTCGAAGCCCTGAAGGACTTAAGGGCGTGGCCCCAACATCACGTATCCTGTGGAATTGTCCAGGTCATATAAACACGGCGGGGTTGACGATGGGCTGGAGGCAGGTTAACTTTGGCCCATGTTTCAGAGCTTAAATAGCCTTGAGTTGAGGAGGTAATTCATGTTGGAGAGCCTTTTTACTACCGGTAGATTAGGAGTCTTGGAGCTTCAAAACAGAGTGGTCATGACTGCTATGCACTTGAATTACACTCCTGGAGGCAAGGTCTCGCAAAGAATTGTGGAATTCTACCGAGAGCGTGCCCGCTATGGGCTCGCCCTAGCCATAGTCGGCGGCTGTACTGTAGACGAGTATAGTGGCTCCCCTGACATGCTAAGCCTCAAGGAGGACTGTGACAGAGAGGGGTTGATGCGCTTTACCGAGGCAATTCACCAAGCAGGAGGAAGGATCATCGCGCAGCTGTACCATGCCGGAGGGTATGCTCACTCCTTTTTCCTGGGCGGGAAGCAGGCCCTGTCACCATCGGGAGTTTTTTCCCGCTTCACCAAGGAGACTCCCAAGGAGATGACACGCTCGGAGATCTGTTGGGTCATAGAGAACTTTGCCAGAGCTGCCCTGAGAGCCAAGGAGGTTGGCTTCGACGGTGTGGAAATCCTGGCCAGTGCAGGGTATTTGATAAGCCAGTTTCTCTCTCCGCTTACCAACAAGAGGCAGGACGAGTACGGTGGGTCCTTGGAAAACCGGATGCGTTTTGCTCTGGAGGTCGTGAAGGCCGTGCGCCAGGAAGTGGGAGGCAATTACACAGTCATATGCCGTATTGCGGGAAATGATTTTGTCCCAGGCAGCCACACCAACGAGGAGGCCAGGATTTTTGCCAAGGCCTTGGAGCAGGAAGGGGTGGACGGGCTGAACGTCACGGGTGGCTGGCACGAGACCAGGGTACCCCAGCTTCTCATGAGCATACCCCGCGCCAGTTTTACCTACTTGGCCCGGGGGGTCAGGGAGGAAGTGAGAGTTCCGGTTATAGCGTGCAATCGTATAAACGATCCTTTGGTGGCAGAGGAGGTGCTCCGGGAGGGCTGCGGGGATTTCGTAGGCATGGCGAGGGCTTTCTTGGCAGACCCCCAGTTATTGCTTAAGGCCAGGGAGGGGAGAGTAAAGGAGATAGTACATTGCATCGGCTGCGCTCAGGCCTGCTTTGACCATGTGTTCATGATGAGGCCTGTCAGCTGTCTCATGCACCCGAGGTCTGGGAGGGAATTCGAGATAAGAGAGGAGCCCTCCCAAAGCCCAAAGAAGATATGGGTCATAGGAGGTGGCCCGGCAGGAATGATGGCCGCGGTAACGGCAGCCAGGAGAGGTCACCAGGTGACCCTTTATGAACAGGAACAGGAGTTGGGAGGCCAGCTACGTCTAGCCGGAGCCCCGTCCATGAGACGGGATTTCAGACAGGCCACCAGGGACATGGCAGTCCAGCTCGAGGTATCAGGAGTCAGGATTCGTCTGGGAGAACGGGTTGACCGGGGAAAGATTCGCAGGGGCAGGCCCCAGGCAGTGATTCTAGCCACCGGGGCAAAGCCCACCATTCCTGATATTCCGGGAATCAGGAGCCCCCATGTGGTCACAGCCTGGGAACTGTTGGCCGGCAAGGCGGTTGTAGGCAAAAACGTGGTGATCATAGGAGGCGGGGCAGTTGGGTGTGAGACAGCCCTTCACCTTTGTGAGTCAGGGACCATTTCTGCCGAAGCCTTCAAGTTCCTGGCGTTTCAGAGGGCCGAGAGCTGGGAGGTGTTGGAAAGGCTTATAACGCGCGGGTGGAGAAAAGTGACCATAGTCGAGATGCTGGATCGCATAGGGCAGGACATCGGAATCTCCACCCGCTGGGCCATGGTTCAGGATCTGCACCGCTTCGGGGTGAAGGCCCTTACTGGCGCAAGGGCCAAGGAGATACATGAGGACGGGGTTGTGGTGGTGCGAGGGGAAAAGGAGGAAAAGATTCCTTGTGACTCGGTGGTGCTGGCCATGGGCTCCTCTGCTCAGGAAGACCTCTCCCAGAGGCTTGTGGGGATGGTTCCGGAGATCTATGTAATAGGTGACGCCAAGGGTCCCAGGAAGGCACTGGATGCCATATGGGAAGGCTATGAGGTGGGAAGGAGCATCTAAGAAATGGACCTACTCGTAAGAAACGGCAACATCCGCACCATGGATTCCAATAGACCTTTGGCCCAGGCCTTAGCAGTAATGTTCGGAAAGATTGCCTGGGTTGGTTCCGACCAAGAGGCTCGGGGTTTTTTGGGTTGCGCCAAGGAGGTGATGGACCTGGGGGGCAGAACGGTCCTGCCAGGATTCATAGATTCCCACAATCATTTCTGTATGACCGCCTTCTTGCGCAGCCAGGTGGACTGCAGAGCAGCCGCAGGTTGTCACAGGAGCAACCAAGTGGTGGAGGCCCTGCGCCAAAGGGCGGAAAAGACCCCTCCCGGCAGGTGGATATTGGGTTGGGGTTATGCCTCTTACCTGCTGGAAGACAAGAAGGAGCTCACCCGTAAAGATCTGGACCGGGCTTCCACCCGCCACCCCATATGTTTGGTGCACGTCTCGGTCCATGGGGCTGTGGTGAACACACCTGGTTTGAAAAGGCTGGGCTATGACCGCCAAAGTCTTGATCCGCCTGGGGGAAAGATTCTCAAAGATTCCAACGGGCTTCCCAACGGCATACTGCAGGAGTCCGCCATAATGGGGCCTCTTTTTTTTGCCAGCCCTTCCATTTATTCCCAGGTGATGGGTGGGCTTTGTTCAGAAGAGAGGGTGGAAATGATGGCGAGTTGCGCCAGGGACTATAATAGGCTTGGCATTGTGGCAGTGCATGATCCTTTGGTGGACCCCCTTACCTTGAGAAGCTTTCAGGACTTGGAAGACAAGGGAAGACTCACCCTGAGGCTGAGGCCATATGTGCTGAACCAGTGGGCCGGAGCCCTTATGGGTGCAGGTATAGGCCAGGGCTTTGGCTCGGAGAGGCTGAAACTAGGGGGCATAAAGATATTCCTGGATGGGGGCATGAGTAGCAAGACAGCGGCTGTGTCAAAGCCTTACGTAGGAGGGGGCCTGGGAATTCTAAACTACGATCTTAAGAGCCTTGTCAAAGAGATCCAAAGATTCCACCAAAGGGGCTACAGGGTCTCGGTGCATGCCCAGGGGGACAAGGCCCTGGAGATCCTGATCAAGGCCTTTGAGCGCTGCATTCAAGAGGGCAATCACCTAAGGCACCACGTGGTGCATGCAGGAAACATAACCCCTTCTCAGATAGAGAGAACATCCCGAATGGGCCTTTACATATCCAGTCAGGCCAACTTTTTCTCCCTCTTGGGGGACGGCTTTGTGGAAGCTTACGGGGCCAAACGTTCCCAAGGCCTCTATCCTTTCAAGACCCTTTTGAGTAGCGGCATAAAACTGGCACTTTCCTCTGACTCGCCGGTGGCGGATCCGGATCCACTGGTGGGGCTAAGAGATGCCTTACTTAGAAAGACAGCCTCAGGCAGAGACTTGGGGCCCAAGGAAAGACTTACCATGGAGGAGGCCCTGCCCCTTTATAACAGGGAGGCGGCTTACTTTTCAGGGGAGGAGCATCTCACAGGCACGATCTGTGTTGGGAAATGGGCCGATTTTGTTGTGATGGAAAAAGATCCCTTAGATATTCCTGCCAGGGACATAACCTCCAAGGGTGTAGAGATGACCTTTGTGGGGGGTAAAATGGTGCACAGGGCAGCTTAAACTCTTTGAAAAACCCCAAGCTCACCCGCCATAGCTTTGATACCTACCTCTTCTCAAGATACTCGCCAGGCAAGCTTTTTGCCTATTGAAAATGAGCACATGAAATGCAAGGCTCAAGAGCAAGATGTCCCTCAGGAAATACCAGAGCGTATTTTGGGATCCTGACTGTAACGTGGAAAAGCATCCGCAGTCTACATCCACACCCCTTGCCAAGTTAATGCCAAGAGCCATTGCAAAGACCCCCAGCAATACCATGGCCAAGAGGCTCGCCCCAGGCACCCAACAACCCAAAAGCATTGCAACACCCATGACTATCTCTACCCAAGGCAGCAGGATAGCCATGGGATTTATGAGCTGGCCCGGAAGGATCCTGTAATTGTATATGGCCTGCGCAAACCCAGCAGGATCTTGGGACTTTACCGCACCGGCGTATAGAAAAATCCCACCCAGGACAAATCGAAAAAAAAGAGCCAGCCATGGGGAGCTTAACAAAGGTCTCATCACCTCCTCCCTTGCTCCACTGGGTAACCCGAATCCCTCCAACGGCTCCATCCGTTGACCAGAACTCTCACATCTTTAACACCTTTTTCTCGAAGAGCGCGGGCAAGCTCAGCTCCCAGGGGGCAGTCCACTCCATCACAGTAAGCCACGGGGATCAAACCGGCCTGCTCCAATGCAGAAATCTCGGCAAAGTAAGTCTCCACCTCGGACACAGGCACATTGATGGCTCCCGGAAGGTGCCCTGAAGCAAAGCTCCAGGGATCCCTGGCATCCAGAAAGAGAGTCTTGCCTGCCCTGTGAGCCTCCCAGGCCTCCTTTGGGGATATCTCCTGGAGGCCCTCCAGGTCTTTGGCCGTCACCTCCTTCTGAGACCAAGAGGCCACCCAGGCTATTTTGGAGCCCCTTATCTGGTCTGATGCAACTCCCAAGGCCCCCCCAAGAATCAGGAGCAATCCAGCCTGCATCAGGGCTTTTCTCACCAAGGGCCAGCCCATGTGAGACTGCTTTTGTTGGTTGACTTCATGCAGGAGGGCTTCTCCTTTTCCCTCTAACATGGGCATCTCACTAGCCTCTGGGCAAACAGGCAACCCCTTCATCTGGGATGATGTTTTCCTCATTCCACACAATAATTGGCTCCACATGCGGCGTGTGGCGTTGCATCAGCTGCCACCCTTTGCTGGATCCTGGGCCTTGAGCAAGAGCCCTTCCACCAAGAGGCTCAAGGTGAAGGGATCCCATGCGCCTTCCAGCCTGTAGCCGTTGATGAAGATGGTGGGGGTGGCCCTGACTCCAGCATTGCGCCCCTCATGGATGTCTCGTAAGACTCTATCCCTTGTCTGGGATTGAAGGGAACAGGATATGATGTTTTCAGGATCAATCCCTCGGGATGAAAGAGCTCTCTTGAGTGATTCCCCCGAGCCCCTAGAGCTAAAAAGCGCCTCGTCCATATCCCAGAACCTACCCAGATCTTGAAGACAGATGCTCATCTGGGCCAGTTTGCAGGCCTCTTTGTGAAATGGTCTTTGGATGTAAGGGTTACATGAATCGTCCAGAGGATAATGTTTGAAGTAAAGGGTCACTTCCTTGGGATAGCGCTTTTGGACCATCTTGAGGGCCGAGGCGAACTCTTTGCAATAGGGGCACTGAAAATCGCTGAACTCCACCAAGGTCACTTTGGGCTTATGCGGCCCCAGCCTTGGGGCTGCATCCAAAGAAAGGGCCACAGGCTTTTGCTTGTCCAGGCCTTCCAGGATTTTTTTCACATTCTCTTGCTTGTCTCCCACGAAGTGCCAGCGGGTCCCAAGAATCAAGGCTAAGCCCAAAAGTACAATCACTAGGTTCAGGCAGTGAAAGAGCCTAGCCAAGGGTTTTTGGACCCCAAGGGAGGCATCCAGGAAAGGGAAGCTTTGCCAAAGCTTCTTGAGGATTGTGCCCAAGCTCTCTTCCAGGGCCCTTTTGGAAAGCACAAGAAAGGCCAGGTTTACCAAGTAGGTAAAGATGCAAACCAGACAGACCAGCTTCAATATCACGAAGCCCACAAAGGCCAGGTAAGCATCAAAGAGTACACAAAGGGCAGAGATAAAAAAAAGAAACCTCAGCGAGAAGCGGGAAAGGGGGTCATAGAAGAGACCCAGGAGTGAAAATGAAAACATTAGCAGATATACCAAGGCCCCAAAGGAGGCCAAGGGAATCTGGTACATCTCAGAGTAAGGGCTTGTTGCCACTGCATCACAGTCCACAAGTTGACTCACGGTACAAAAGCTGGCTTCTGTATGCTTACCGGAGAGGATGGAGTAGTGGGATCGAGCCAGGTAAAAGCTAGATGCAAAGCCCGAGGCGGCCAGCAGAATAAAGAATACGAAGATCAGCGGCTTCACGTCCCTAGCTTGCAAGGTCATGCTTTTGCTTCGTCCTCCTTTCCAGCCCCACAGGCTTGCTGCTTCGTGGCCTCAATTGCCCGCCTGGAGCCACTGTTTGACCTCTTCTAATTTGGGGATCCTCCCCACACACTTGACCTTGCCGTCTATGACCAAAGCTGGCGTTGCGAAGACTCCTCGTTTGGCTATCTCATGGATCTTGGAGACCTTGATCACCTCGGCATCGATGCCCAACTCTTTGAGAGCCTCCTTACACAAGGCCTCCGCTGTCTGGCACTTGGCACAACCAGTTCCCAAAATTTCTATCTTCATGGTCAGATCTTCCTCCTCATCCTCATCGAAAACGGGTCATCTCGGCGGAAAACCCCTTTGGCAAATGACAACGGTCTCCCTCACCCCAATGTCTCACGACGTCAGCCTCCCGAACAACATCCCAGCTACCGTGGAGAACACCACCACGAGCGCCACGTACACCAGGGCCTTCTGGGTACCGATGACGCTTCTGATCACAAGCATGTTGGGGAGGCTCAGGGCAGGCCCGGCCAACAATAGGGCCAGAGCTGGTCCGTTTCCCATGCCGTTTCCCAAAAGGCCCTGCAATATGGGTACCTCGGTCAAGGTGGCGAAGTACATGAAGGCCCCGAAGACAGAGGCGAAGAGGTTGGCCCGCAAAGAGTTCCCCCCTACCAGTGCATGCACCCAGCTCTCGGGGATCAGGGCCTCGTGGCCCGGCCTTCCCAGGAGGAACCCGGCCACCAGCACCCCCCCGAAGAGAAAGGGAAGGATCTGCTTGGCAAAACCCCATGTGGAATCCACCCAGGAGCGAAGCTCCTCCTTCTGAAACCAGGCCCAAAGCTCAAGGGCCAGGATCCCAAGGAGAACGGCCGTGATGTACCAGTGCACCTTCCAGACCGCCATCCAGAAACCAACAGGTTCCTTGGGCCTTCCCCAGGCCGCGAAGATGAGGATGGCCACCAGGGTCGCCATGGGCAAGGCCTCCTTCCAAAGGGGCCTGTGCTTGCCTTCTTCCTCTGGGAGGAAGAACTGGCCAGCTACGCGCTCCTTTTCCTCCCTGAGGTATATTAAATGCATGGCAAGGCCCAAGGCCACCGAAAAGAGGATGGCCCCTATGGCCCGGGCCAGCCCCAACTGCCAACCCAGGACCCGGGCTGTGAGTACCATGGCCAACACGTTAATGGCTGGGCCGGAGTAAAGTAAGGCTGTGGCAGGTCCGATTCCAGCCCCGCGCACGTAGATCCCGGCGAAAAGCGGCAGGACCGTGCATGAACACACTGCCAGGATGGTGCCTGAGACAGATGCCACCGAATAGGACAGGATCTTGTTGGCCTCTGCCCCAAAGTACTTGAGGACCGCTGCCTGGGAGACAAACACGCCTATGGCCCCTGCGATGAAGAAGGCCGGGACAAGACAGCTGAGCACGTGCTCCCGGGCGTACTCTTGGAGCATCAGGAAAGCCTCGAGCCCGGCCTGGCGGACCGCTTCCGAGGAGAAGGGCACACAGTATGCCCCTAAGAAACCGCAGACCAAGATCAGGAGCTTGTACCTCTCTTTCAACGCGAGCCTCTCCCTTGGTGCTGGCCCCTGAACCCATCGGCCGCACCGGTTCACCGACAGGGCACGTGGCTCATGCCACTTGCACGGCCCTGCGGTCCTCTTCCGCCTCTTTTCTCAGGATCGCTTCGGCCTGGCTCAGGATCTCCAGCACCTCAGGGTTCTTGATCCAGTAGATGACCCTGAGACCCTCCTTGCGGGAATCCAGGATCCCTGCCTGTTTCATTAGGTTGAGGTGCTTGGAGATGTTGGGCTGCTCCTGGCCCAGCTCCGGGTACATCTCGCAAACACAACGCTCCCCGGCCTTCAGCATCTCGAGTATCCTGAGGCGGGTGGGCTGGGCCAGGGCCTTGAGTATGGAAGCCTTCTTTTCATAATATCGAGTGCTCACACGTATCTCCAACTGTATGCCTACTTAGGAATATATACCTGGCGGTCTTTGAAGTCAAATATTGTTGAAATATATGGAGCTTGTTAAGGGAGAGAAAATAGAGCAAGATGAGTTCATCTTGAAAGTTCAGAGAAAACCCGTGGGATTCCACACCTGAAGCTCTGATGAGGGAAGATAGGGCATGTTTTCTTATGGGCTATCCAATGTCTTACTTTCCCGGGCCTCCTCATGGGCATGTCTGGTGATGCTCTTAGGAGCTTTTCTCCTGAGGTATTTCAACCCTACAGAGGGACAAGCTGAACCCCTGGCTCCTTTCAACGTGGGATTCCAGATCTTGGACCTCCATACTAAGAGAGGCCAAAACGAGCAAGTTCTGGCGGTGGCGGTTTGGTATCCCACCACGGAGGCGCCCCATGAGCACAATTACGGGGGCCCCACAAGAGGTATGGTTGCCTTTGATGCAAGACCAGATCCTGCTGGAGCGCCTTATCCCCTTTTTGTATTTTCTCATGGCTATGGTGGAAGCGGACTCAGTGCACTTTTTTTCACAGAGGCCCTTGCCGCTCGGGGCTGGATCGTGGCCTGCCCGGATCACAATGATGCCCACTCGGCCGTGCGCATAAGGACAGGCCAACAAAAGGACCTGGATCGCAGCGACTTTCTCAGTTACGTCAAGCAAATAGCCGCATCAGGTCCTGGTGATAGGGTGAGGTATCTCTATCGGCTAGATGAGATGCAACTGGTAATAGGGCACTTACTGGCCTCGGAGAGCTTCGGGCCTCTGATAGACAAGGGCAAGGTGGCTGTTGGGGGTCACTCCTTCGGGGGCTTCACCGCCCTGGGGCTTTGCGGAACTCTCCCTGAGCGGCATGACTCCAGAATAAAGGCACTCCTTCTTTTTTCCACCGGGGCAGGCAGTTACCTCTTCAGGGACGAGGAGCTTTGTGCCGTGCGAATTCCCTCCATGCTCTTCATGGGGGAAAAGGAGAAGGGGCAGCTTCGCGGATCCAAGAGCATGTTGGATCTCCACGAGAGGATCTTCAGAAATGTCTCACCACCCAAGTACTTCCTTGTGGTCAAGGGGGGCACTCATTTCTCCTTCAACAATAGATTCTCCGAAAGCTTGGGGGCCAGGCTCATGAGCGGATCCGAGACCCAATTCCAGGTCATAAGTAGATACTCCATGGCCTTTCTGGAATGGCACGTGCTGGGAAAAGAGGAGGCCCAGGCAGTGCTCAGGCAGAAAGATCCCCTAATCACAGACTACTGGAGGGAGCCTCGGTAATAACTATTCCTTTGTTCCAAGTTTCCAACAAGGGAACTGATGACCATATATACCGGATCCATTCCATCACCCAATGCAGGCTGATCCATTGGGATTGTAGGGCCTCCATTTGACCCCTAGGACTCTCCGTCGTCCCATTTAGGCTCTTTACAGGCCCTAGATCAATGAGCGCCCATTGAGCTTACCAAGGTGGCAATCCTAGAAAAGTCTATTGCCATTAGCCTTCATTGCTGCAGAGAGGCTATTTTAAGGATGAAAGCCCCTGAGCCCCGGAGATCCTCATGGATTGAACAACCCTGAAGACAAGAGAGAAAATAATCTGATTTTGGGAGACAATTCTCTCAGTTCCAGGGTAAGGTTTTCTTGCCGATAGCAGCCGCCTTTGGCCAAGACACATTGGGCGAGGCAGAGTCTGTCTTTCCAAAACCTGGGCTTTGTGGTAGTTTTTGGAAGGCTCATCATTCTCTTAGAGGGTTTCTGAGGCAAAAAGAGCCAAGGTTTTTGCTAAACTCAAAAAAAACTCCTGGGTATGCCAGGCGTTGCCGGCAAAAGCTACTTTGTAGAGGGAGGTAAATCAGTCATCTCAATGTGGGAGATGGCATGGTGGGCTGGGGCATTGGGCTTACCTGGACTGTTAGGATTTTGGTAGGTGATGGCGTACTGAAACGGATAAATCTGCTCATGGTTGATGTGAGGGGGCTGCTACATGGCCTGGGGCTAGCCTGGGCCTGCTAAACTGGGCTCCAATGACTCTGGAGTCATGCGGTAGGCCATGGGCTCAATTCTCAGAGCATCTGAAGTGGATTTCTTTTTTGACATTCTTAGAAGATTTGCTTCCCTGAATCTGGGAGGGAGGGGGAAACGGAAATGTCCGGACACTCCAAATGGGCTAGCATAAAGCACAAAAAGGCTGCAGTGGATGCCAAACGGGGCAAGATTTTCACCAAGATAATAAAGGAGATCATGGTTGCTGCTCGCCTGGGAGGGGGAGATCCCGACGGAAATGCAAGATTGAGACTGGCTGTGGACAAGGCCAAGTCGGTGAACATGCCCAAGGAGAACATAGAGCGGGCCATAAAGAAAGGTACAGGAGAGCTGGCTGGAACAGCCTATGAAGAATTTCTATACGAGGGCTATGGACCAGGTGGGGTGGCTGTCTTGGTGGAGGTGATGACAGACAATCGGAATCGGGCAGTGGGTGAAATCCGCCACCTGTTCACCAAGCATAACGGCAAGCCCGGAGAGGCCGGCAGCGTGGCTTGGATGTTTGAGAAGAAGGGTTTGATCCTGGTAGACAAGAGAGGCTGTGAGGAGGAGGCCTTGATGGAGGCTGTTTTGGATGCCGGGGCCGAAGATATCCAAGAGGAGGATGAGGCCTGGGCCATTCACACCCGGCCGGCAGAATTCGAATCCATAAAGAGGACTGTCACAGATCGCGGTTGGAAGATAATCTCCTCGGAACTCACCATGGTGCCTAAGAACACTTTGCGTCTGGAGGGAAAGGAAGCTGAGCAGATGCTTCGGCTTATGATGGCCCTAGAAGACAATGATGATGTGCAAAACGCTTACGCCAATTTCGATATTCCCAAAGAGATCATGGAGAGGATGGCAGGATGACCAAATGGATATGCGCCCGAAAGGATTCGAACCTTCGGCCCCAGCATCCGGAGTGCTGTGCTCTATCCAGCTGAGCTACGGGCGCATGTGGTTTTTTTATCATAAACAATGGGAATTTGGCAATCCTGGAGTCCAATTCATGTACCAGAACCCCAGGGTCCCAAACCTAACTGGTGAGCTCAGTGGGGGCTGTTTTAGTTGATTTCTAGACATAATTGAAGGAACGAGAGTTTTTAGATATAGGGCTGTAATATCAGGGCCGAAGCCAATACTGTCCGCTTTTCCAAATCATTGAGGGCCAAGCCCCTTGGGCCATGATCTAAAGGATGGCAGCTTCGGGAAGATTCCATTAAAAGAACCTTGCAATGGCTTCATCTCCCAAAGTGATTCTAGGTGTGGATCCAGGTTCCTGGCGGGCTGGCTATGGGCTCATAGAGGCGCAGGGACCTAGACTGCAGCATTTGGCTCACGGAGTCATCAACGCAGGAGCCTCAGGCCTCAACCTGCCTCAACGTTTAGGGAAGCTCTACGATGAATTCGTGCAACTATTGCAACACTACAGGCCAGAGGTCATGGCTGTGGAATCCCTGTTTCACTCTAGAAACGCTCGTAGCTCATTGGTCCTCGGCCATGCCCGCGGAGTGATTCTTCTAGCCGGGATTCATGCAGGGATATCCGTGGAGGAATACACTCCTCTTTCGGTGAAGCAGGCTCTCACCGGGTTCGGTGCTGCCGAGAAGACCCAGGTGCGCTACATGGTTCGGTCCATTTTGAAATTAAAGTCACTCCCGCCCATGGACGCTTCAGATGCTTTGGCAGTAGCGGTCTGTCACGCTCACTCTTTTGCTGGATTTGTGCGGGGGCCCGTCTGAGATGATCGGTTGGCTGCGTGGAATCCTTGTGGAAAAAGAGACAGACGCGGTAATTCTGGATGTGGGCGGGGTAGGTTACAGGTTGTTTGTGAGCAACGAGACACTGGCTAGGTTGCCTGCCAAAGGCCAGATCGTTGAGTTGCTGGCTCACATGGTGGTTCGGGAGGATGCCATCCAGCTTTACGGCTTTGTGGAACCAGAAGAGAAACAAGCCTTCTTATCCCTGCTGGGAATCAGCGGAATCGGGCCTAGACTGGCCCGTACGATTCTTTCGGGAATCAGTCCTGGAGAGCTGGCAAATGCAGTGACAAGGGGGCAGAGCGAAAGACTCCACAGCATCCCAGGAGTGGGCAAGAAGATGGCACAAAGGATTGTCATGGAGCTAAAAGGTAAGGTGGACGCTTTTCAGGCTGCCCAACAGCCGGCCTGGGAGGGGCACCATCCGCCTGTGGAGGTTGAGGACTTGTTCAGAGACGTGGTCTCGGTGCTGACCAATCTAGGCTATAAGCCCGTGGAGGCTAAAAGAGCTGCAACAGAAGCCCGTCAGGGTCTTCAAGGCACGCCCACGGTCCAGGGTTGGGTGCGGGAGGCCCTAAGGCTTTTGTCCCCCTAAAAGGATTTCTTAATGAGCCAAGCAAACTCCAAGAAAAGGACCGTTTCTCCCCTCCCAGAGCCAGGCGAGCAGGGTCTGGAGATGTCCCTCAGGCCCAAAAGGCTTGCAGATTACGTGGGCCAGAGCCAGCTCAAGGAAAACCTCAGAATTTTCATAGAGGCTGCACGGCAAAGGGGCGAAGCCCTGGATCACTGCCTTTTTTATGGGCCGCCTGGATTAGGCAAGACTACCCTGGCTCACATAATAGCCGAGGAAATGGGGGTCCATATCAGGGTAACATCGGGCCCTTCGTTGGAGAGGGCAGGGGATTTGGCGGCAATACTAACTAATTTAGAAGACAGGGACGTGCTTTTCATAGACGAAATTCATAGGCTGGGCCCGGTGGTGGAGGAAACCCTTTATCCAGCCATGGAGGACTTCCATCTTGACCTAGTGATAGGGCAAGGACCCAGCGCAAGAACCTTGAAGCTGGAGCTTCCCAGATTCACTCTGGTGGGGGCCACCACCAGGACAGGGCTTCTGACCTCACCTCTTAGGGACCGCTTCGGGATCTCGGCCAGACTCCAATACTACACAGAAGATGAACTTCTGGATATAGTCCAAAGATCCGTAAGCATAATGGGAATAAAGATCGAGCACGATGGGGCCAGGGAGATAGCCAGACGCTCACGGGGCACCCCCAGAGTTGCAAATCGACTCCTGAGAAGAGTGCGGGACTTTGCCCAGGTGGAAGGCGATGGAGTAATAAGCAATAGCATTGCAGCGGGGGCCCTGGAAAGACTAGGCGTGGATTCCAGGGGTCTGGATGAAATGGATAAGGCCATCTTGAAGGCGGTGATAGAGAAGTTTGAGGGAGGTCCGGTGGGGATAGAAACGCTTTGCGCGGTGCTGAGCGAGGAGCGGGATACACTGGAAGAGGTCTACGAACCCTTCCTGTTGCAAAGCGGTTTTCTAAAACGCACTCCCAGGGGACGCATGGCCACTCGGCTGGCCTATGAACATCTGGGCGTGCCTTTGCCCCGTGGCAGGCAAGCCTCGCTAGGATTCGATGAGCCATGAGAATTCTCCTGCACATCTGTTGCGCCAACTGTGCCATATACCCGGTCAGGACCCTCAGGGAAGAGGGACATGAAGTGACAGGACTCTTCTTTAACCCGAATATACAACCTTATGAGGAACACCAGCGCCGTGGCCAAGCCCTCGAGGCTCTCTCACAACACATGGATTTCCAGGTCATTTTCTGGGACCGGTACCCTTTGGAAGAGTTCTTCCGCAGAATAGTTTTCAGAGAGGCTCACAGGTGTTTCTTGTGTTACCAGTGGCGCCTGGAGACCACCGCCAAGGTGGCCAGAAGGGGGGGGTTCCAAGCATTCAGCACTACCTTGCTCTTCAGCAAACACCAGGCTCACGAGGTGGTTCGCCAAGTGGGAGAGGCACAATCCCAGGGGGGCTCCGTGGGGTTCTTGTATCGTGATTTCAGAGTTGGGTGGAAGCAGGCCACCCGATCCTCCCTGGAACTAGGCATATACCGGCAGAAATACTGCGGCTGCATTTACAGCGAGGCTGAACGTTATGCAGGCCGTAAGAAGATAAGTGTGCGATAGACGCCACACCACTGTGTATTTTACGCAACACCTCTTGTCCTGTTCTCAATGCCAAGAGCTCCTGAATCCTGTGCCCATGGCCCAGCTTCTTGAAGGATCCTAAGATGTTTCGCCATAGCCCCCCCTTTTCCCCGGAAGTATCTGCTCAGTGGCACATGTATTTCATAAGAGAAAAAAACGATTTCTTGTGGGCACAGCATGATGCGGCTCCAGTGGTTCCAAGAGGGGGAAAACAAATGCACCTGCAGCGCACTGTCAAGAGAACCATAGCCCTGGAGGGCCTTGGGCTCCACACCGGGAAGAAAATCCGCATGAGCATTCAACCAGCTCCAGCGGACCACGGGATTGTTTTTGTGCGCTCGGATCTTCCTCGCGGGACCCGAATACCGGCTAGGTTGGAATTTGTTGTAGACACCACTTTGGCAACTACTCTGGGCAAAGAGGGGACCGTGGTCTCTACGGTGGAGCATTTAATGTCCGCCCTCTTCGGCACAGGGGTTGACAATGCCCTTGTGGAGGTGGAGGGGCCCGAGATACCCATATTGGATGGAAGTGCCGCTCCTTTCGTGCGGTTGATAAGGTCTGCAGGGATTGCGGTGCAACCAAGGCCTCGTAGATATCTGGTGATTCAGAGCCCTTTTAGCGTGTGCGATGGAGACAGGTGGGTCAGCCTCCTGCCATGTCCTGATTTCATGATTTCCTTTGGGATAGAGTTCGATCACCCGGCCATAGGAAGCCAGTTCTTGAAGTTTCGCCTCTCTGAGCAAGACTATGACAGGGAGATCAGCGGGGCCCGCACCTTCGGATTTCTCCGAGATGTGGAGGCAATGAAAGCCCAGGGTTATGCCCTTGGAGGATCATTGGAAAATGCGTTGGTCCTGGACGACACAAAGGTAGTGAATTCAGAGGGACTCCGCTACCAAGACGAGTTCGTAAGACACAAGGTGTTGGATTCCGTAGGAGACCTTTCCTTAACAGGTTGCAGGCTACTGGCACATTTCGTAGCCCATAAGGCGGGGCACTCCTTGAATCATAGACTCCTCAAGAAGTTGATGGATAGCCCTAGGGGCTGGAAGATCCTTTCTGCTTCCAGGTTGGAGCATGCCGAAGCTGTTTATCCCCATCCTTCCACCCAGGCAGAAGCCTGGGAGAGGGTTCCTGCCATGGCCTGAGCTCGTGGAGTGCTCTTATCCCATTTCGGTCTTTGCGTGATTCAAGAATTGAACCCAACATGAGGCCAAGTCCAGGTAATTGGAAGATGGCTCTTTAGGCTTTTCCAAAACAGGCTTTTCCCCCATTAATAACCTCCAGCCTGGATGATCATCCAGGCTGGCTTCTTGAGACCTTCTCCAGAAAAGAAGGGGTAGGAGTGGCTGTGGGGGGTACCCTTGCAATGCTTGGAAAGCCTGGCCTAGAATGATCTAAGTACAAGGAATCAGGCCTTTCGAACCATGAGATCCTGCCAGTGATTTGCACAGGGGGATTCCTCACACGTCCATGGACCTTTCAACTCAATGGTCTGTTGATCTAGCTGAGCAAAGAAGACGCAGGCGGGAACGCTACATCATGATAATGGTGGGGCTGTTGCTCATAGGAAGCACTGCCCTCACGGTGTACCTCTCCGGTCCCTCCACCCTGGTGTCCCTTGCCAGTAATATTCTGGTATTCGGTCTGCTCTTCCTAAACATAATTCTCATCCTCTTGCTTCTTTTTCTGGTGGTTCGAAACCTTGTCAAACTACTTTTTGAAAGACGCAGGAATATTTTTGGTGCTAGGCTTAGGACCAAGTTCGTGGTGGCCTTTGTGGGATTTTCCGTTATTCCCGCAGTGGTGCTCTTTGCAGTGGCTGTCTCATACATTGGCAAGAGCACCGATTTATGGCTGAACTATCAGATAGAACAGTCCTTGGGAATGTCCAAGGAGATTTCAGAGACCCTGCGCAGGGAAAAGTTCGCTCAAACCTTGGGATCAGCCAGAAGCGTGTCCCGCTCTCTGACGGGCAGGGGGGAGTTGCTTACCCAATCCCATTTTCTCAAACCTCATCTGGAGGAAAAGAGAAGGGAGTTTCAACTAGATCTCCTGGCTGTGTACAGCAAGGACCAAGAGGTCCTAGGATACGTTTCCTCTGCCAATCTGACCTCAGAATCCACTCGCGTCTCTCCCAGGGCCAAGTTTCCCAAGGCAAAAATAATGCGGGGAGAGGAATGGGTCGGGACCAGGCGTTCGGACCTAGGTGAGCTGGTGGAGGCAATAGTGCCTCTTTACTCGGGATACGACCCCAAGGATGTGAACGGGGCAGTGATAGCAGGCTTTCTGATTCCTTACCATGTGGGAGAGAAGGTGGAGATAATCTCCCAGACATATGAGCAATATAGGGAACTGGCTGGCCGAAAGAGTTTGATAGAACTGAATTATTACGTTCTTTTGAGCGTGGTGCTTCTGGTCATTGTTTTCTTGTCTACATGGTTTGGGTTTTATCTTTCCAAACAGATAACAGTTCCCCTCCAGGCTCTGGCCGACAAGACCAGGGAAGTTGCCCAGGGACGCCTTGATTTCCGTCTGGAGGAAGTCTCAAAAGATGAGGTCGGGCTTCTGGTGGACTCCTTCAACCAGATGGCACAGAGGCTCAGGGAGAGTCACGAGGCCTTGGAAGCCTCAAGCAGGCAACTGCAAAGAGCCAGCTGGGAAGCAGAGCAAAGGCGCCGATACATGGAGATCATTCTGGGAAACATAGGCTCCGGGGTGATATCCCTGGATGAACAAAACAAGATAGTAATGGCCAACAAGTCGGCTCAACGGGTCATGACAAAATCTTTCCAAGAGGCTTTGGGCTGGCCTGTAGAGGAAGCTCTAATACCAGAGGCTGCAGGGGTGGTGCGCTCTCTCACGGAAGAGATGGTCAAAGGCCGTGCAGAAGAGGTGCACAGTGAGATCCACCTTCCCCTGGTAGAGGGGCTGGTTCCTTTCCGCATACTGGTAAGCGGCTTGAAAGATGAGAACCAGCTCCCATTGGGAAGTGTGGTGGTTTTCGACGATCTCACAGACGTGATGAAGGTCCAAAAGGTGTTGGCCTGGAAGGAGGTGGCCCGCCGCATGGCCCACGAGATCAAGAATCCACTCACGCCCATAAAACTCTCAGCCCAGAGGATCAGAAGGAGATACCCTGAGTTGTTGGAGCGGGAGGGTGGAATTCTGGATGAGTGCACCCTCACCATAATACAGCAGGTGGATCATCTTCATGAGATGGTCAATGAGTTTCAGCGCTTTGCCAGAATGCCCGAGCTCCAGAGAACTCCCCAGGACCTTAATCAGATTGTGGTGGAGGTGGCAGGGCTTTATAGAGAGAGTCATCCCCAGGTGAGCCTGGATTTAGATCTGGGCGAGGATCTTCCTCAGCTGTCCTTGGACAAGGAACAGATGCAAAGAGTGCTCATCAATCTTCTTAACAATGCCTTGGCAGTGCTGTCCCCTCAGGGGGGAAGAATCCAGGTTCGCACTGCTTTTAATAGGGGGCTCCGAGTGATAAGAATGGAGGTGGCGGACAATGGCCCAGGAATTCCTGCCTCCCATAAGGCCAGGCTTTTCGAGCCCTATTTTTCAACCAAAGAAGGAGGCATGGGCTTGGGGCTTACCATAGTCAGGTCAGTTGTTGCAGAGCACGGAGGATACATAAGAGTAGTGGACAACAAACCCAAGGGAACTCGTTTCGTGATAGAGCTGCCCCTTTGAGCCCGGGGGAGTGGGGAGCAAGAGGGAAAAGCATCATGAAACCCGATCAGGCAACAATACTCGTGGTGGACGACGAAGAGAGCATTCGCAAGTCTCTACAAGGTATTCTGGAAGATGAGGGATATCGGGTGCTGTTGGCCCAGGACGCTCAGAGGGCCCTGTCCATCCTGGAAGAGGAGACTCCGGATGCTGTTTTGCTGGACATCTGGCTGCCCGACAAAGATGGTATGGCTGTCCTGGAAGAGATGAGAAGGGGCTGGCCCATCTTGCCCGTGGTGATGATTTCTGGACACGGCTCCATAGATCTGGCAGTCAGAGCAACCAAACTGGGGGCCTATGATTTCATCGAAAAGCCCCTTTCCCTTGAAAAGATACTTCTGGTGGTGAGAAACGCCCTCAGATATTCCTCCCTGGAGCAGGAGAACCGTTGGCTTCGCCAGCAGGTGAGTCCAAGGGAGGAAGTGACGGGGATAAGTCTCCCAATTCAGAGACTGAGGGAACAGATCAGGATCATAGCCCCTACTTCCAGTTTTGTGCTCATACATGGGGAGAACGGTACAGGCAAGGAGGTGGTGGCGCGCGCCATATACAGGCAGAGCAAGAGATCTCAGGGGCCCTTTGTTGAGGTCAACTGTGCTGCCATTCCAGAAGAACTGATCGAGAGCGAACTTTTTGGCCACGAGCGGGGAGCCTTCACAGGGGCCACTCAAATGCGCAGGGGCAAGTTCGATCTGGCTCACGGGGGGACTCTCTTTTTGGATGAGATCGGTGACATGAGCCTGAGCACCCAGGCCAAGATTCTAAGGATTCTCCAGGAGCAAAGATTTCAAAGGGTAGGGGGAAGTCGCTTCATACAGGTAGACGTTAGGGTAGTGGCTGCCACCAACAAAGACCTGGAAGAGGAGATCAGGGCTGGCAGGTTCCGGGAGGATCTATACCACAGACTCAACGTAATTCCGGTGGAGGTGCCTCCCCTCAGGGACAGATTGGAGGACATCCCTCTCTTGGTGGATGAGTTTGTGGAGGAGTTCTGCAAGGGAAGAGGATATCCCAGGAGGCAGTTCTCCCATGGGGTGATGGAGGCTTTTCAGAAGTATAGCTGGCCTGGAAACGTAAGAGAGCTGAAAAACGTGGTAGAGAGGTTGTTGATTTTGGCCCGTTCCCAGGTGGTGGAGCTCGGAGATCTGACACCACCCATATGGGCTGGACCACAGGTCCCCAAGCCTGGGACCAGAGCACCCCAGAGCCTCAGAGAGGCCCGAGAGGCTTTTGAAAAAGCTTTTCTGGAGGAAAAGCTCAGAGAGTATGGTGGGAATGTATCCCGCACTGCAGAGGCCGTGGGTTTGGAAAGAAGTCATCTACACAAAAAGCTCAAGGAGCTGGGGATAAGGATGAGGGGGGAAACCTATGGCTGAAAGCAATGAGAAAATGGCCCTCCGGGCATCTCTAGAGTCTGGCACAACCAAATCACACAGAACTGGGGTTTTTGGCATGGACCTGGGGCCCTTGTTGAAATTCAAGGAAGTTAATTAATCCAACCCCTTTGGGTTCAGAGGTTTCCAATGCGTGAGATCATCATCGGGACAGCCGGTCACATAGACCATGGAAAAACGGCGCTTGTGGAGGCCCTAACCGGAATAAATACCGACAGGCTCAAGGAAGAAAAGCTAAGGGGTATCACCATCGAGCTAGGCTTTGCACACCTTAGTCTTCCCAGCGGAAGACTAGCCGCCGTAGTGGATGTGCCTGGCCATGAGAGGTTTGTCAAGACCATGGTGGCGGGAGCCACTGGTGTGGATTTGGTGCTCCTGGTTGTTGCTGCAGACGAGGGCATAATGCCTCAGACCAGGGAGCACTTGGACATCTGCCAGTTACTGAGGGTGAAGAAGGGTTTGGTGGCCCTTACCAAGGTGGACCTGGTGGAAGAGGAATGGCTCCAAATGGTGGAGGAAGACCTCAGGGAGTTTCTCCATGGGACCTTTCTGGAAGGAGCCCCGGTGGTGAGAACATCCGCTTTGACACGCCAGGGTTTGGGGGATCTTCTGGAGAAGCTAGATGGGCTGGCTTCCCAAATCCAGGAAAGACCTCCAGCATGGTACTTCAGACTACCTATTGACCGGTCTTTTACAATCAAGGGCTTCGGTACGGTGGTGACAGGCACCCTGGTTGCAGGGAGAATCCGGGAAGGGGATCCAGTGGAGGTGGCTCCCAGGGGGATTCGCACCAAAGTAAGGGGGCTACAGGTGCACGGCATGGCTGTCAAAGAGTCTTTCGGAGGTATGCGCACGGCCGTGAATCTTCAGGGCGTTGAAAAGGAGCAAATAGAAAGGGGCGATGTGCTGATACCTCCTGATTCTCTTCCCGTGACCCACATGGTGGATGCCCACTTGGAGTATCTTGTCTCAGCCCCCTGGAAGCTCAAGAACAGGGCCCGAGTCAGGTTTCATACGGGCACCGCAGAGATCCTGGCCAGGGTTGTGTTGCTGGATCGGGAGGTCCTGGAACCTGGAGAGGAGGCAGAGGTTCAGATCCGGCTGGAATCCCCTACGGTGGTGGTCCACGGGGATCCGTTCGTTATTCGGAGCTATTCCCCTGCCTACACCATCGGAGGGGGTCTTGTATTGGATGGTTTTCCTCGAAAACACAAACGGAATTCCCAAGAGGTCATGTCCTACCTGGAAGAACTCAAAAGCGGAGATCCCATAAGGATTAGCCTGGGTTTGATCAAAGCCAGCGGCACCAAGGGGATGACCAAGGCTGAGCTGGTGCAAAGGCTCAATCTGGCAGAAGAGCTTTGGGCTCAGGTGCTGGAATCTCCTGGGTTCAAGGCTGAGGCCAAAGAGATAGACTCGGGCACAGGAGGCAGAAGCAGGCAGGAAGACATGCTTTTTGTGGCCAAAGAGGTTTATTCCATGGTGAGGGCTGAGGTGCTCAAAGCACTTCAGCATTACTTCCATGGGCATCCTCTGGAGCCTGGGATCCCCAAAGAAGACTTGAGAGGCAGATGCGCATCCAGACCCTCCAGCAGGCTTTTCTCCCAGGTTTTGCAGGGTCTTCTGGAAGAGGGGGAGGTGGTGGTGGAGGGCGACAGGTGGCGATGGAAGGGCCACAAGGTGAATCTCGGGGAAAAACAACAGGCCCGTCTAAAGGAACTGGAGGCTCTTTTCCTGAGCGTGGGACTTCAACCTCCATTGCAAAAAGAGGTAGAGGAGAGGCTTAAGCTTCAGGAAAAAGAGGCCAGGGATCTGTTGGAACTCATGGTTCGACAGGGGAAACTGATAAAGGTGAAAGAAGGCCTTTATTTTCACTCAGGGGAGATTCGGGCCTTGGAGGAGAAGCTTGTGGCTTTTCTAAAGGAAAAGGGCGAGATACAGCCGTTGGACTTCAAAGAGATGACGGGCCTCTCCAGGAAGTACATGATCCCCCTGTTGGAGTACTTTGACAGAACGAAACTGACCATGCGGGTGGGAGACAAGAGGGTCTTGAGGAAATAGACAATGCTAAAGGTACCCAGGGGTCAGCCCAAGACGGGCAATGGGACAGTGGAAGCTGGAATTGAACTGGGAATCAAGGGGCAAATGTGTGCGATATGAAGGACGAAATCATAGAAAACAGAAGAGTTCTAATGCTGCAAAATGGGGTTCTCACGGAGTCCCGGGTGAATCTGGTCAGGGAATTACCTCTTACCATTTACCTAGACGGCCAAGAGCTGGTAACGCTTCTTTGCACCGGGCAGCATCCAGAGGAACTGGCAGTTGGTTTTTTGCGTTCCGAGGGGATCTTGGATAGCTGGGAGGAAGTTTCGTCTTTAAGAACGGATGATAGGGGCGGTTTTGTGTGGGTGGAGCTCAAGGAAAAACGCAAGCTCAGGCAAGAGCTCTTGCACAAAAGGACCCTTGGTGCCGGATGTGGAAGGGCGAGTCTGTATTATCAACCTTTGGACGGGATTCAGATAAAGAGGGTGGGGCCCGGACCCAAATTGAGCCCAGAGAAAATAGTTGAGTTGATGCATCAAGCCAGTATCAGAGGAAGCCTTTACAAAGAGGCTCGTGCCACCCATGCAGCGGGTCTGGCCACTGCGGATCAATTGTTGGTTTTCAGGGAGGACATAGGACGCCACAACGCGGTGGACATGATTGTGGGACACGCCATGAAAAACAAGATTCCACTGGAGGACAAGATACTTCTCACCACGGGCCGGGCTTCCTCCGAGATAGTGCTTAAGGCTGCCCGGGTGGGTATTGCAGTGGTGGCATCCCGATCGGCCGCCACGGCCTTGGGTGTAGCTCTGGCCGAGAACGTGGGGATGACTCTGCTGGGATCTGTGCGGGGAGGCAGACTGACCGTCTATTGCCACAGTGAAAGGGTAAGCTGTACATAGCGAGTCTTTAGCAGAATCACTTGCAGCCAGCCCCAGTTTCACCCTTCCCTGGGGATGGCCCAAGCCATGGGATTTTCTGGGAGCAGGGTTGCCCCTGCCCCCCTTGTGTTTACCAACAACCTCTCATGGCTCCTCTACCCCAGCCGGCCCCAAGCCCCGGCCCTCTGCCTGAGCCCAGCTTCTGTTGCTGCTCTGGGGTAAGAATGCTTCTGGCCTCCAGGAGATGCTTGGTGGACATCTCTTGAATCTGGCCCTGGAGTTGGTTTATCTCTCTTTGCTTGGCTATGATTTGTTCTGCATCTGGGTTGGGACTTGTCCAAAGAAGTCTAAGTTCTTGCCTCTTGTTGAAAAGCTCTTGCTGCAAAGGGGAGATCTCCTTGAAATGCTTCTCCCTCATGGCCTGTAGTTGAGCTTCCTGTTCCTGGGTGAGTCCCAGATAGGAGGCCATATAAGGATGAGGGCCGGGGCCTCCCCCTGGTCCCATGCCTCTTCCCCAGCCGGGGCCAGCCAAAGAACTGGCTGCCCATCCCAGAAGAACCACTGCTGCAATCAAAACTGCCAACTGTCTTTTCATCTCCTTTACCCTCCTTGTCATTCTATGGGGTTCCTCCTTTGGAAACCCTGTTTTTTTCTTGGCCTCGCATGGCCTTTGTTGCTTTCTTGAAAGCAGAAGCCGTGCCAGTTTGTATTATGCTTAGGATTTTCAAGTAATTGAGGCTCGAGACCCTTGCTTGAAAAAAGATTGGGCCTAGGGCAAGAAATGTCGAGGGAATCAGGATCCACGTAGAAAAAAGCAAGTAAATTCATAGACTAAACAATGGATATGGACATGGCTGTTGTTTCGACATTATTGTCGTAAAATACAGGGGCATGCCACGGCCTGTTCACACTTCTTAAACCAAGGGGGATCTCTGACCGGGCCTTTTTCATGGAACAGGCAACATATCCTTAAGGGCAGGCCTTATTTTCCTGGCACTGCTTGTGGGCTGGTGTGTCTGGATAGATGAATTATGGTATGTTTTTAGCAAATTGGAGCAAGAAAATACCCGGAGTTCCAAGAAAGCAGCAAAGGCAACAGGGGTATAAGTTTTTCCGGTCATGTTTCTTGTGGGGGGCCGGCAAAGATCAGGGCCTGCTAAAACGGGTGAGACCTTGACACAGAAAAGAGCAAACAATTCGAGAAGAATCAAGCCTGAGTTAGCACCATCGGGTCTTGTCCAGCCTTTAGTTGTCAGTCTGGCGGCATTCGTTTTTGTTATTCTTTTCTTGGGACTGGCTTTCTTGAATTCCAGGAGGATGGAGGCAACACTTCTCCAGGTGCAAGAAAACAAGGCCTCCTCCATTGTGGAGGGTGTGGAGAGGATATCCAGAGAGCTTTTTTCTTATCTGAATAAAATGGAGGAGCTTTACGACCCCTTCAGTGGTGGGGGCTCGGGTCTTGGAGAGACTACAAACTTGGCACACGAAGCCCTGGCCACCTCCTTCATAGAGGCGGCAAGGGAGTTGGATGCCCTCGAGGAACAGGGGAATCTTTCTCCTGAAGAATTAAGGAAAATGGCAAGGCTCATGAGTCTTCAAGCCATAGCCTTTGTGGATGAAAAAGGGCAGATCCTGAAGGCAAGCGGGCCCATTTCTCAGGAGATCATGGGGCAAGCCACGGCTGTGCTGAAAGAAGCAAAGTGGTTGTCCCTGAAGCTTTTTCCTTCGCGCAGTGGCCTGAGGGCTTTTCCATATGTGGCCTTACGAAGAAGCAGTGGAAACGGTCTGGTCTTGCTGGCCTTGGGACAAGAGGAACTGCTCGCCTGGAGACTGAAGGCCGCAATCCAGGAGGCATTGGAAGTGGGAGGCTGGAGAAAAGGAGTAATTTACATGCGGGTCATTGATGGAGGTGGTGCGCTCTTGGCCGAGGCTGGGGAGGCCATGCCCAAGAAAACAGAAGCTCACAGCAAAGCTGAGTCTCAATTTGCTGCGAGGGCCCTTAGACAGGAGACTTCAGATGGAAGGCAAGTGTTGGAAATAGTTCTACCTTTTAGAATGGATGAGAAAGTAGTGGGGACTGCCCATGTGGGGCTTGACCCAGGTGAGATGGATTCCCTTCTGGAGACAAACCGAATCCAGATTTATCTTTCCAGCGGGATGATGACCCTGCTGGCTTTTCTGGCTGTGGGCTTCCTGTACAGGGAAGAAAACCGTCATCGCTCCAGGATTCAGGAAATGAGAGATAGGCTACAAAAGGCTGAAAGCCTTTCCTCTTTGGGAAGGCTGGCTGCAGCGGTGGCCCACGAGGTGAGAAATCCCCTCAATGCCATCAGCATGGCGGTTCAGATGGTGGGCAGAGAGTATGCGCCCTCCCAGGAGGATTCCCAGAAAGAGTTCTCTCGTCTGGTAAATGTGATCAGAGGAGAAATCCAAAGAATCAACCGCATAGTGGAGGAGTTTTTGGGGCTGACCAGAAAAGGCGCTCTGGAGGTGAAGGAGCTCATGGCCAGAGAGCTGCTGGATCGTTTGTCTGTCCTGATCCAACCCCAGGCCTCCTCCTGTGGCATCCGGGTTGTTGTGTCAGGGGAGGACAAGGAGACGAGGGTCCTGGTGGATCCCGACAGGATAATGCAGGCCTTACTGAACCTCACCGTGAATGCCATGGAAGCAATGGCTCAGCAAGGGGGCATCTTGAGGCTGGGTTATAAAACAGAGGACAGATCAAGGGTAAAGCTGGAGATCCATGACAGCGGAAGGGGGATAAGTGGAGAGGAGCTTGAAAAGATCTTCCAGCCAGGTTATTCCACCAAGGCCAGAGGCCTAGGACTGGGGCTTCACATAGCCAGAGAGATAGTGCGTTTGCACGGAGGAGACATAACAGTGGAAAGCCAAGAAGGCAAGGGTACAAGTTTTTTTGTTTCCCTTCCAAGATCACACACTGCTTGAGAGAGGCCCGTCAGCCATGAAACCGCTGGAACTGCTGATAGTGGAAGATGAGTCATCCCAGAGGCATATGCTGGCCGGATTTCTGAGGAAACAGGGACACCAGGTGGCAGAGGCCCAAGATGGACCAAGGGCCTTGGATCTTCTGAGGGAGCGTACCTTTGACGTGGTGGTCATGGATCAGAAGATGCCGGGTATGAGCGGTCTGGAGGTGCTGGAAGAGGCCAAGAAGATCCAGCCTGATCTGGACGTGCTGATGGTGACTGCCTTCGGGACCGTAGAGAGCGCCGTGGAGGCCATGAAAAAGGGAGCCTTTGACTATGTGACCAAGCCCATAGACCTGGAGGAATTACTCATCACCTTGGGGAGGGTGGCGGAACGCCGCACTTTGATACGGGAGAATGATCTGCTCAGGGAGAGGCTGCGTGAGAAAGGGGTGGATCCCGGGGAGATGATTTACAAGAGCCCGGAGATGGCGGAGGTGGTGAACCTTGCAGGGAGGGTGGCTCCCAGCAAGGCCGCTGTATTGATTCTGGGGGAAAGCGGCACTGGCAAGGAGCTTCTGGCCAGGCTTATCCACTCCTTGAGCCCCCGCAGCCAAAAGCCTATGGTAACGGTGAATTGTGCTGCCCTACCAGAGTCCATCTTGGAAAGCGAACTCTTCGGCCATGAGAAAGGGGCCTTTACCGGAGCAATACAGCGGCGCATTGGCAGATTTGAGCAGGCCGACGGCGGTACTCTCTTTTTGGATGAAATAGGGGATCTTTCCCCCCCCGTGCAGGTGAAGCTGCTGAGGTTCCTCCAGGAAGGGGAGTTCCAAAGGGTGGGAGGGACCACCACTTTGCACGCTGACGTAAGGCTCATAAGCGCAACCCATAAGGATCTGGAGTCTGCTATCAAAGAAGGCTCCTTCAGGGAAGACCTTTTTTACCGCCTCAATGTGGTGACCATAAAGGTGCCTCCTCTGAGGGAAAGGCGCCAGGACATCCGTCCTCTTGTGGAGCACTTCCTCAAGCGCTATGCCAGGGACAACGGTAAGAAAATCGAGGGGGTGAGCCGTGAGGCCATGGATCTTCTCTACAAGTATGACTATCCGGGAAACGTAAGAGAGCTTGAGAACATAGTGGAGCGTGCAGTGGTTATAACCAGGGACACGGTGATTCAGAGCCAGGACTTGCCCTTCGGACTTCGAAGCAAGGAAATGGTCTTTTCAGAACAGGTAGAAGAAAAAAGGGGGCTCCGAGCAGCTGTGGAATCCCTGGAAAAGCGTTTGATAGAAAAAGCTATGCTGGAGGCCCGCTTCAACCAAAGCAAGGCTGCAAAGATCCTGGGTCTGAGCGAACGCATGTTAAGGTACAAGCTCAAAAAATACGGCTTCAAGTCCTTCTCCGGCCAATGAAGGCATTCTTGCCCATTACTGGCCGTCCCAGGGGTGTTGTGCCTGGGTTTCAGACAAGTCAGGTTTGGCTCCGCTCTGGAGTCTTTTGCCATAAGTGGGGAGAGGCCCCATACGGAAAGCCAGGCCCGATTTGATGAAATGGGTTTATCCCCCAAAAACCTTCAACTTACCCGCATCAGCTCCCGTATGAATCACCCAGCTCATGGTAATCCCAAGGGTTGGAAAAAATATTTAGGCCTGTGCATGCAAAGAGCGACCTACCTCTGAAGCAGGTTTTTCTTTTCTAAACCTTCTGTGGATCCACCACCATTGGTCAGGATACTCACTGATGATCTTCTCGGTTTCTTGGTTCAAAGCCAGAAGAATGCGCCAGGCGTCTTCCTCCCGATCACCGCAAAGCTGCACCTGGATGGGTGGATGGATACTTAGCCTGTGGTGCAGACCGTGAAGCCTTCTTATGAAGGTGGGCAACAAGGGGGTTCCAGAGCGAAGGGCCAACATTGCAGGACCTCTGAAGGTGGGAAGCCAATGTCCAAAAAAAGGCACGTAAAGGCCTCCCTCCGAGACATTCAGATCCACGTGCAACACGAGTATTCCATTTTCACGAAGAAGGGCCAGAGCCTCTTTCACCGAGGCCCATCGGGGTTTATCCTTAAGCGTTTTGACATGGTAACTGGCCCTCCATCTATCCAGAAAACGCGCCACGGGTCTGTGGCGTGGATCCCTGATTATTACCCCGATGGGATATCCCTCCAGTCCCAGCCTGGCCAATATAAGAGGAAAATTTCCGAAATGGGCCGTAGCCAAAATAGCTCCCCTTCCTTGAGACAAGGCTTGTTCCAAGTGCTCCAGACCCTGGATGGGCACTCTTGTGCGCAGAGAATCCACGCTCATGAACCCTGGATGCCCCAATTCTGCAAGGGTAAGGCCGAGAGTTTTCAAGAGCCTGTTGACCAGCTCTCGCTTGCTTTGAAAACCCAAAGATAAGCCAAATACCATACCCAGATTTCTCAATGCAATGCGTCTTCTAGGACCACCGAGAAGGGCGATCATCCTTCCAACCCAAAGACCTAATTTTGGTAGTGCACTTATGGGGACCAGATGCAATACCACATAAAGCAAGCCCAGCCCGAAAAATGCCGCCCACGCTCCCGGCCCTCTCTTGAGCCGCTTTTTCCATTTTTTCAAGTGCATGGATCCTGATTCCAGGTAACCTTGGGCCTTGGCAGCCTCCCATCTCCTCTGACGAGCCTACTTGGCATGCTGACCACTGGCCATCACCGCTTGTGTTTCATCGCCAACAGCATCAACTTCCGTTGGGGGGGGCCGGGGGCATGGGCACAGGGCGAAGATGGGGACCTGGCGGGGCAGGCCTGGTAGAAATGTCATACCCCAGAAAAAGATGACGTCCCCAGAACCAATAAAGAGCCAAAAGGGCAAAGCCAAGAACCACTAAGAGTAACCAAAGCCTCCTGCGCCTTGGTCTGGGCCTGCCTATGGGACTGAAAAGATCTTTGCTGGGGGCTGCAACACCGGGTCGCTGGTCCTCATAACGCACCAAGACTTCATTTTCATCAAGACCCAAATAACGCGAGTAGGTTCGCAAAAACCCTCTAATGTATACATCCGCCGGAAGCTCTTCCCATCGTTCCTCTTCCAATGCCCTAAGCACTCTCAATGATATGCGCGTCCTTTGGGATATCTCTTCCAGGGAAATGTTGCGCAGTTGACGCTCCCTGAGCAGGTATTCACCAAAGGACTCGTTTGCCGTGGGGTTTTCTCCCATGGTGTCCTTGTCCAAATCCTGAGGCTCTAAGGTGTCCCTAATCAATGCCCATCCCGTCCGCTCAAGGCTGCCCAGCGCAAGCCTGCTATGCCAAAAGGATGATTCCCATCTTCCAAGACAGATCCACTGCCAAAACTAACTCCATAAAAACTCTTGACCAGCACGATTCTTAATCAACTCCTTCAGGTCTCTGAGAAGACGAGCTTTAGCGATCCAATCTCTATGACATCACCGCTTTTCAAATCCGTGCGCTGGGAAATTTGTTGTCCATTCAAGAGGACCCTGGCCTTTCCCTCTGGGAGTAGAGAATACCCCTTAGCTTTCCTGGCAATGATGGCTGCCACCTTGGGTTCAAAAAGCCCTCGAAGTCTGACTTCAGCATCCTCCCTTCGCCCTATGACAGTGATCTTCTTGTGAAGCAAGACCTCGGTCTTACGAGCAGGCTCCAGAAACCTGAGCACCGCGGGCTTGCCCGTGAACTCCCCTGTGGTTCTGCTGGGGGGTTGCTCCTCAATGGGCTCTGGACGAAGTTGCTGCGGTTCTTCTTGCCTTGGCTGAGGTTCCTGGGACTCATCCTCGAATATGAGAATGTGCTTTCCTATCATTATTTCATCTAAATGGCGAAGCCTGGCCTGAACTATCTTCTTGTTGTTCACAAAGGTTCCATTTGTGCTTTTTAGATCCACGATTATGTAAGATCCATCTATTTTTTCTATCTTTGCGTGGTTGCCTGAGACAGCCAGATTGTCTATTCGAATGTCGTTTCCTTCTCTCCTGCCTATGCGGATAGATGGTTTGTCCAGGAGATGTTCCTGCACTACGGCACCTCTGAATTTGACGATCAACCTGGCCATGGCTAAGCCACCTCCCCCTGCCTCTTCCTTGCCCTGGGTGGAGCTGAGGCAGTCCGGGTCATGCTGCCTCGAGCCTGATCAGTACAACCGTAATATTATCATGCCCGCCCTTTTCCAAGGCCTCCTCCACCAGCCGGGAAGCTGCTTTTCCCAAGTCTCCACTGTGGGTCACAAGCACTTTCTCCATTGCTTCCAGAGAAACGAAGTCGGACAGGCCGTCACTGCAAATCATGTAGATATCTCCTTCTTGCGCGTGCTGGACAGAAACGTCCACCTCCACATCCCACTGCACGCCTATGGCCCTGGTTATCACGTTTTTTATCCTTGAAGTGCGAGCCTGCTCCTCGGTCAAAACGCCCATTTTGATCTGCTGTGCCACCACTGAATGATCCTCGGTGAGTTGGTCAAGGGTGTCTCTGTACTTGTAGATGCGACTGTCTCCCACATGGAAACATAGCAAGAAATCATGCCTAAGGAGAATCCCTGCCAGGGTTGTTCCCATCCCCCTGTAATGCTGTTCCTTTAGAGAAAGCTGATGTATTGCCCTGTTTGCCATCTGTATGTTTTGGATGAGTCTCTTTTCTTCCTCCAGGGGATTATCCTTCCATGTAGCTTCTTCTGAAGCCCCTGCATAAGCCTGGTGGAGCATCTCCACAGCCATTCGGCTGGCCACCTCTCCCGAGGAATGACCGCCCATTCCGTCCGCAACCAGAAAAAGGCCCAGCCCCTCGTCCACACAAAAACAGTCCTCATTGTTTCCCCGCACTCGGCCCACATGGGTTCTCCCCACTGCTGTAACGTTCAAGCGCTTATGCCCCCCCAAAAATGCTTTCTCAAACATGAGAGTCTGGAAAAAATCTCCTTTCCCACTGTCCTGACCGCAGGTGGACTATCTTGAAAGAAGCGGTTTGCCGGTCAGGTGCCAGAGGCTACCAGAAAATACACTAGCGTTGTCTTGCAGTAAAGAGCACCTGTTGCCTCGCCCTGTGGGCTTGACACACAAGGCAGCGCCGCTATGATCCCTCCAACGATCTTCCCGAGTATGATAAGGCCACTGAGAGAGGTGTAGTTTTTTGTCTGGTGCCCACCTTTTCCCGATCCTGGTGCTGGCCTTCACTAGTGGAATTCTTTGTGGGAGTCTCTTGTGCCTGCAACTTCTTTGGGTGATTTTCTTTTTCCTGTTCTTGGGTGGTTGGATCCTCCTTGGGGCCAAAGACAAACTTGTGGTTGCACAAAGGATTCTTGCCTTTTTTGTTTTCTTAACATTGGGAGCCTGGCACGGGCAGCGGGGAACAGCAAATAATCTTCCTTGGGAACATGGTTTGCCGCAATGTGAGACAGAGCCCTGCGACTTGGAAGGTGTGCTGATTAGACCCCCAGAGTTAAGACCAGATGGGGTAAGGCTTCTTGTGGAGCTGGGAGCTCTCTTTGAGGGTCTTGAGTCCAAGAAAATCAATGGGAGGGTGCTTCTAACCGTAGCTAATGGAGGGGAGAGATTTCGCTACGGGGACAAGCTCAGATTCAAGACAAAATTACGGCTTCCAGAGCCCCGACTCAATCCCGGAGCCCCAGACAGAGCGCGCAGTTTGGCTTTGAAGGGTGCAGCATTCCTGGGATTCCTTCCCGATGCAGATCATGTGCTCTTGATGGAACGGGGCCGGGGCCTCTGGGTCAGGCAGCAGATGGAAGACCTTCGTTGGGAGCTCACCCGATTGATCAGCATGGAACTGCCCAGTCCAGCCAAAGAAGTTCTCTTGGCACTGGTGGTGGGCCAGGCCAAAGCGCTGCCACCACAGCAGAGGGAGGCCTTTGCAACGCTGGGGCTGTCCCACGTTCTGGCTGTAAGCGGGCTTCATTTTGGGCTGGTAGCTTTGGGTGTGTACTGGGTTTCTATGAAATTACTCACTTTGTGGCCATGGCTTGTCCTTAGGTTTCCCATCCAAAAACTGGCCTGGATCATGGCAATACCGACACTTTTGGCTTACGGCATCTTGGCCGGGATGACCCCATCTGTGCAACGCTCTTTGATAATGGCCCTGGCCTTGGCCGGGGCCCTCATCATGGACCGGGTGCGAAGGCTCTATCACGCTTTGGCCCTGGCCGCCCTGATCATCTTGGTAGTCAGTCCTTCTTCCCTGTTCGAGCTCTCCTTTCAGCTCTCTTTTCTGGCAGTAATGGGCATTATTTACTGTGTACCCAAGCTCATGGCCCATTTATCCCCAAAGGATCAAATCCCCTCCCCAGCCAAGAAGAAATGGCATTTGATTCCCTGGGAAAAAACTCTGCTAGCAGCGCTCACCACCCTAGTGGCTTCCTTTGTCACCTTGCCTTTGGTGGTCATGCACTTCCACTTGGTGCCTATTTATTCAATTCCGGCAAATCTTTTGGGATTGCCTGTACTGGGGTGGCTGATCTTGCCCATGGCTCTTGTGGGAGGCTTTCTCAGCCTGGTATGGGAAGCTGCGGGGCTGGCCCTTTTGTGGGTGGCCTGCTGGATGACCGATTGGGTCATGAGAATAATCTTCTGGGCAGCTTCATGGGGAGGTGTTTTCTATCTTCCCACTCCCAGCTTCTGGGAAATAGTGATTTTTTACTTGATATGCTTAGGAGTCTGTTCCATTGGGCAAGTCCCATGGGCGGGCCGGTCCACCCTGGGCTTGGTGTTTGTGCTGATCTTTCTATGGACAGGGCAATGGGTCGCGAAGCTCCGTGATCCAAACCTAAGGCTTCACTTCATGGCGGTGGGCAATGGTACCTCTGTACTGATGGAGGCTCCTGGAGGGAAAAGTCTGTTGTTGGATGGAGGAGGGAACCTGGAAGGCCGGCCTGATGTGGGGGCCATGTGTGTTGCTCCTGTCTTGTGGGACAGAAGAATAATGAGTCTGAACAGGATCATCCTTAGCCATCCCCATCCTGATCACCTGGGAGGCCTTTTTTTCATATTGCGCGCCTTCAAAGTCAAGGATGGAATTTGGGACAACGGACACCGTCCCCATGATGAAAGTTACCTGGAGTTTATGAAGGCAGTCCAGAATCTGGGCTGGACACCCAGGGCCCTTTGCAGCGGAGAAACTTGGTACATGGGCCAAGCCCGACTGGAGGTCTTGCATCCTCCCTGTCAAGGTTTGCCTCTCAGGTCTAAGAGCAGGGCTTCTGAAACAAACAATCGCTCTTTGGTCTTGAGAGTCAATATGGGAGAGGTGTCGGTCTTGCTGCCCGCTGATGTGGAGGCTGAGGCAGAAAGAGTACTCCTGAAAAGGGAAGATCTTGCCTGTACTGTGCTTCTGGCCCCGCACCATGGAAGCAAGAGTTCCAGCACCGAAGATTTTGTCAGAAGAGTAATGCCCCGCATTGTGATCTTTTCCTCCAAGGCAGGCCAGGGCGGGCTGGTTCACCCCCAGGTCCTACAAAGGTACAGGGAGCTGGGCGCAGAGATATTTCATACTGGCGAGGACGGAATGGTGAGTCTGGAGACAGACGGCAAGACCCTGGAGTTAAAGACTTTCTTGTCACGCAGAAATTACAGGATCCTGCTGAGCAAAGACCCTGGGGGAGCCTTTCTGCCAGATGCTGGCCCCAACAGACATGACTGAATCAAGAATCTCCTGCTCCCAAAGACTTTAAGCAAGCAGCCAGAAGATGCTCATTTTCCCATGCGCAGTTGTGGCAAGGAAAGGTTTGTCTCTTGACACCGTGAACATGGCGCAAGTAAATTGAGCTTTAATCCAGGAGAGAATCATCCTGCTTGGTCTTGGCGGGAAACTTCCGGTGGCCATGAGGTGCTGGTTTTTCTTGCCCAAGGTCTTTAACTGTCCAGGTCCCTTCTGGTCAAAGCACAAAAAAGGTCCAGGGCCTAGGGCCAAACCAAAGGAGGTCGAAGATGGGACGATGGAAACTCTTGGCGTGGATCGCAATTGGTGTGTTTGTTGTGAACTGGTGCATTACAAAGCAGGCCCTACCACAGTCGGATACTGTGGTGGTCGGAGTGGCCACTTCAACAGGCTTCCTGGAAGGCGACGAGAGTCTTAAGGCTGCAACCCTGGCCGTAGAAGAGATAAATGCCAAGGGAGGTGTTAGCCTGGCGGGCTCCAAGAAAAAGCTGGCTCTCGAATCCATAGACATCAGGGATGCGGCCCCGGGCGTGCCAGTCCCAGAAGCTTTGTTGGGCATGGAAAAGATGATATTGGAGAAAAAAGTGCACGCCATGGTAGTAGGGCCGTTTCGTTCCGAGGCTCTTCTAGCCGGCATGGACATGCTGGCCAAATATAAGGTGCCCCTGTTGGGAACCATAGCCATGACTCCTGCCTCGGAGGAAAAAATCAAGAAAGAGCCCGACAAGTATCGCTATGTTTTCAGGACTTGCCTAAATGCCAAGTATCTCGTCGGTTATCTGGTAGGGATGATGAAGCATCTGGAAAAAGAATTCGGCTTCAAAAAGCTTTTCGTGATGCACCAAGACGTGCTGTGGGCCAGAGGCACAGCAGAGAAGGTGGCTGAGATTCTCAAGGCAGCAGGCTGGGACATCCTGGGCGTAGAGGCATACCCTACGGGCGCTTCGGATTTCTCGGCCGGATTGCTAAAGGCCAGGGCCGCTGGAGCCCAGGTGATCATGCCAGTATTCGATATGCCCCAGAGCGGAATCCTGGTGAAGCAATGGAACAGCATGAAGGTGGGCGCCCTCATGGCCGGTTTTGTCTCCCCAATGTCGGGCTCCGAGGCCTGGAAGACCTTCGAGAGTAAAATAGACGGAGCTCTAAACGCCATTTTTGAGATCGGGAATATCCCGGTCCCCAAGGTGCCAGCTTCTGTTGCCTTCTATGAAGCTTACAAGAAGAGATGGGGCAAAGAAGTGCAGTCTGGACACGGCCCTGCACCTTCTTATGACTCGGTATATCTATTGGCCGAGGCCCTGGAAAGGGCAGCAAAGGTGGATGCAGAAGCCATTGTCTCGGAGTTGGAAAAGTCTGATAGATCGGGGGCAATCGGCAGAATCCGTTTTGACCAGGGACACCAGGCAGTATTCGGGGAGGACCCCACTCAGGCGGCCTTGGGCTGCGTTATTCAATGGGAGAAAGGCGGAAAACGTGTCGTGGTTTACCCAGAGAGTGTGGCTGAGGCCAAAGTCAAGCTGCCAGATTGGATAAAACCGGCACGTTAAAAAAGAGGGGAGATCATCGAGACCTGAGCCAAATGTCTGCCCAAGCAGCTCAGTTTGAGGATCCAGGGTTTCAGGTCCAGGCATGAGTCAAGATGTGTTTGTCCAAAGCCGATCTTGGGCCCGAGGGAAAAAGATCGGGCCTGGGGGGTACTGTTTTGTAAAGAGAAGCCAGTTGATGAGTCAGCATGGTCTAGAGGTGGTAAACAGCATGCATTGAGGCACGGGAGGCCTTTGTCCTGTCCATGTTATGGGGTGCTTTGCTCTATGGTGTTGTAAACTCGGTCAGCCTGGCTCTTGTGGCATTGGGCTTCAATCTGACCTTCGGTATAAGCGGAATAGCCAATTTCTCTTACGGGGCCATGTATGTCTTGGCTGGCTACGGCACGTGGATGTTGCTACAGAGAGTGGGTCTGCCCCTTGGTATAGCCATTCCGTTGATGGTCATGGGTACTTCTTTACTGGGAGCCTTGCTATACAGGGTAGTGCTTGTGCGTATCCGTGGGATGGTGATCTCAGAGGTCATAGCTACCTTTGGTATCGGTTTGGCCATTCTAGAGTTCTTTCGCTACTTGGGCTTTATAGGTTTCCAGTACACCTTGCCTGTTTTTGCAGATGGCTCAGTTCAGATAGGTAATCTTTTTTTGGATTTACAGAGGGTCTCCATCCTTGTCTTGGGGGGAGGGCTCACCACCTTCCTTTGGTTTTTCACTCGCTATACGCGCACAGGTCGGGCCTTCAGAGGCATAGCTCAGGATGAATACACGGCCCTTTGCCTAGGGATCGACTCAGACAGAATAGCTACCCTTGCCATGTCCTTTGGTGGAGGCCTCTGTGCATTGGCTGCGGTGGTGATACTTCCCATCGGAACTATATCTGTGGATGCAGGCTATGATGTTTTGTTAGAGGCCTTGGCGGTCTGCATAGTGGGGGGTCTGGGAAGCGCGTTGGGCATGGTGATCGCTAGCTTTGTTTTGGGAATGGCCCAGTCCATCACCTCCATGTACCTGGGCTCACATTGGATGATGATAGTGAATCTTCTGGCCATACTCCTCATACTGGGCATCAAGCCTTCAGGCCTCTTGGGCAAGCAGAAAGAATTGGAGGAGAGGATATGACTCTTTTGATCACAGGCCAGGAAAGCAAATTGAGGAGCTGCAAGGCTCTTGGGATGGGCCTGCCAGGCTGTGGGTGCCAAGAACCCAACAGAGATTCTTTGGAAAGCCAGCTCTGAAACAGGAAATAGGAGGCCATGGGCGAACGCCAAGGCAGGAAAGAGCGTTTGGACAGGGGCATCAAGGCCCGATCAGAGGATATATTTGCCCTCAGTTCCTGGAGAGAGCTCCTGTATCTGTTGTGTCCCAGAGTTGTGCCACTTCTGGTGCTGTTTTGCCTGGCTTTGGGCCTTCCCGTTTACTGGAAGAAAGTGCTTGTCACAAGTGCCATCTTCGGGATCCTAGCCATGAGCTGGGATTTTCTGGTGTGCGCTGGTTTGGTTTCCCTGGGACAAGCTCTTTTTTTTGGTGTCGGAGCCTACTTGGCCGGGACACTTCATCATGCCTGGGGCTGGCCGTGGTGGTTAACCATTCCAGTGGCTAGCCTATTGGGAGGGGGTATCTGCACCATTCTCCTGGCCCCGGTGTTGAGGCTTCGGGGCATCTATTTCTCCATGGTGACCCTGGTTCTTCCCTTGATGCTGGTTCGCATCATAGAGGCCACAAAGGTTCTAGGGGGCACAGAGGGCTTCAGTGGTATCCAGGGATTTCCCAATCTGGGAGTGGAGCTGGTCTTGAGTTTGGGGGCATTTCTGGCAGCTCTTTTCGGATACCGAAGAATCCTGGGCACTGACTACGGACTGGTGTTACAGGGCATCAGGGACAACGACCGCAGTGTCATAAGCTCTGGTATAAATGCCCATTGGTTCAGGGCACAAGCCTTGTTCTTGGCCGGCTGCCTGGGCGCCCTGGCAGGGGCTTTCATGACACATGCCTATATGTTTGTAGGCATGCCTGTCTTTGCCCTGGACTATTCAATACTTCCCATCACTGCAGCGGTGGTGGGAGGCATGGGCAGCATCGCAGGCCCGGCTCTGGGGGCCTTCTTACTGGTGCCACTTTCCGAGGCCCTCAGGGCACTGGGAGCTCTTAGGATAGTCTTCTATGGGGTTTTCCTTGTGATTTTCATAGTTGGATTACCAGAGGGGCTTTTCCATTATCTGAGGCGCAAGTACCACCAGTTCGAACGTTGGACAGCAGTGGAGTCATGAAAGAATCAATTATCCTGCAGGTTCGGGAGCTCACAAAGGACTTCGGAGGGGTTCGGGCAGTGGACCGGATTTCCTTTGAGCTGAAAGAGGGAGAATCCCTCGGGATCATAGGGCCCAACGGCTCTGGGAAAACCACCCTGGTGAATCTGATAACCGGATTTGTGAAACCTGATTCCGGGCAAGTGAAATTCAAAGGAAAAGTCATTACCGGCATGGCTCCTTATTCCATAGCCAGAATGGGCATTGCAAGGACTTTTCAAATGGCTCGTCCCTTTTACGGGCTGGCTGCATACAAGAACCTGGTTGTGCCTCTTTATTCCCCTAGAGTGCGCTCTTTGTCTGGGGGGAGCTACGGAGACAGACAGACCATGGCATTGGACCTCCTGGAAGAGGTGGGCTTTGAACGCGATTCTTCGGTTCCATTCAAACCAGCCAGCGTTCTTCCCCATGGTTACCTCAAGCGACTTGAACTGGCCCGATGTATGGCCATAAGCCCGGATCTCATCTTGCTGGACGAACTTTTCTCTGGCCTTAGCCTGGCGGAAGTGGCCTCCACCGTGCCCATAATAGAAAGACTCCAGATGGAAGGTCGCTGCCTCATTCTGGTTGAACACCGTTTGAGAGAACTTTTTAGGATAGTGGACAGGGTGATAGTTCTCAATTTTGGGCAAAAGATAGCAGAAGGCAGCCCGGCCCAAGTAATGGATAGTGAAGAGGTGAAAAAAGCCTATCTCGGCACAGAGGGCTGAACATGACAGGTATGGAATTGGACATGGGCGGATCTTGCCTTTATTGTGGGAAGCCTGGAATTCCAAAGCAGCACTTTCCTCGGAAGTGGTGGGCTGTAAGCTTCGGAAGCGACTCTCGCCTTGGAGAAACCTGGAGGGAGCAATGCTTCAGGTACAGGGTCTGATGGTTTTTTTCGAGAATGCTTTGGCCATAAATGACCTAAGCATAGAGTTACCCAAAGGGCAGATAAGAGGGGTGATTGGTTCCAACAGTGCCGGCAAGACGACCCTTATGCACACGCTGTCGGGACTCATAGTGGAAATAAGAACAAGAGAGCTCAGACGAGGTGGGGAGCGTATCACCTTATTGGGTCAGATCTTTTATGAAGGGGAGGAGATTTCAGACTTGAGACCTCCCCAGCGGGTACAAAGAGGTATAGTGCTTTGCAGGGAGCGCCACCCTATTTTCCCGGAAAGCGATGTCATGGAAAATCTGCGCATAGCAGGATACCTTAAGAAGCACGGTGAAATGGTGGAAGCTATCCAGTTGGTCTTCAGGCTTTTCCCCCAGTTGACACAGCACCGCAGGAAGCGTGCCGGCTTTCTAAGCGGTGGAGAGCAGCAGATGCTGGCAGTAGGAATGGCCCTTGTAACAGCCCCCAGACTCTTGCTTCTGGACGAACCCCTTTTGGGTCTGAGTCCTCTCATACAGCGTCATTTGGTGGAAACTATAGTCAAGATAAAAGAAGAAGCCGCAGTGACCATACTGGTGGCAGAGCAATTTGCCAGGCCCTTACTGCCGATTTTGGACTATGCATACGTGATTGAGAACGGCATGATGACTCTTTCTGGGCCAGGCAAGGAGCTCATGGATGACCCAGAGGTGAAATCAGCCTATTTCGGTGTATGAAGGCGGCTCCCCAGGGCTTCTTCGAGGTGACATTTGGCGGAAACTGCAGGAAACATAGGCCGGGCATTCAAGCAACAGGCCCTGGCCAACCCCAAGAAAAAGGCGGTTTTTTTTCTGGGCACATCTTATTCATATGAAAGAGTCCTGGGCTGGGCACAGAAGGTGGCTGCAGCTCTGCGAGCATCGGGCATCGGGCCTGGTGAAAGAGTCATCATTTACCTTCCCAATTGTCCACAGTGGATTGTGGCCTGGCTGGGAGGTCTCATGGCCAGGGTTGTGATGGTCCCCATAACTCCCATCTACACAAGCCACGATCTGCTTTATGTAGCCCAAGACAGCGGTGCCCGAGCTATCTTCTGCATGGACACCAACTATTCCTATGTGACCCAGTTGGCCGCCAAGATAGGCTTCCAGAGAGTCATACATACCAATCTGGCAGACCTACTCCCTTTTTGGAAACGCATTCTAGGAAGACTTCTTGACAAGGTGCCTAGGGGGAAGGTTGTGAGCCGGGGCAGTCACATTGGCTTCCGTCGATTCCTGAACTGGGCTCGGGTGGCACCCGAAGAAGATTACTCCTCCCCAGCAGAAATCGCAGAGATTCTTTACACAGGCGGCACCACCCGTTTCCCCAAAGGAGTACCTCTGAGTCATGAGCTCTTCTTAGATTCTGCCCGTGTCCAGTTGGAGGTGGCTGATGCACTGATACCCAAGGGCAATAACATAGTAGTCCAAGGGGCTCCTCTTTTTCACATCTTAGGGCAGATTTTTGGATTGGGCCCCCTGTGTCTGCGTGGAGAAAGTGTGATTCTGTTGCCCAAGGTGAATCTTGACGGGTTGATGGAGGCAATATATCGGCACAAGGCATTGTCGCTTTTTGGAGTTCCGGCTCTTTACAGAATGATCTTGGAGCATGATAGGCTGGATTCTTATGACTTGAGTTCCTTGAGATACTGTTTTAGCGGCGGGGATGTGCTGCCCCAGGAGTTAGGCCAGCGTTGGAAGAATAAGTCTGGGATCCCCATTTATCAGGGATACGGTGCTACGGAGACCGTGGGTGGGGTGAGTCTAAGCCGTCCAGGACAGCAGATTCCGCCTCTGAGCATGGGCTCTGTTCTGCCCAATAAGTCCGTAAAAATAGTAGATCCCGAGACCCTCCAAGAAATGGAACCAGGCACCCCAGGCGAGCTCTTGGTTCATTCCACCCCCATGGTGCAAGGTTATTGGAACAAACCCCAGGAGACCCAACAGGCCTTCCTGGAACTGGACGGTCGCCTCTGGTACAGGACCGGGGATATTGTGAGAATGGATCAAGAGGGCTACCTTTATTTTGTAGACAGGACAGTTGACACAATAAAACACAAGGGTTACAGGATCTCAGCCTCTGAGATAGAGGCTGTTTTGCAGGAACATCCTGCGGTTCTGGCAGCATGCGTGGTGGGGGTTCCGGATCCTAAGGTGGGTGAAAGAATAAAGGCTTTGGTGGTTCTAAAGAGTGACGTGAAAGGATTGAGCGGTTTTGAGCTCATCAGGTGGTGCAGACAAAGATTGGCATCTTACAAGGTGCCTTCATACATAGAGTTTAGGGACATGCTACCCAAGTCAAAGGTGGGCAAGTTACTCAGGAGAGAAATCAGAGGAGAGGAACGAAGACGTGTAGAAAAAGGGAAGTGGGAACAAGCCTTGGAGAGTAAAGACAGTCAGGGCTAAGACAGCTTGCTGTCTCCCATGAAAAATCATTTCTCATCCGGGACATCCCACGAGACAGAGGAGCTTGTGTGTTCAGATTTGCGGATTCTTATTCCAGAAATGAGGATTGAATGGTCAATTGGTAGGAGCAAAGGGAAGGGACTTGCTTTTCAACATTGGTTCATGGAGCAGGTCATATAGTTGAGTTGGGTCTTATGGAGCAATGCTCGAAAACGGGCTAGATTGACAAAAGGGCTTTTCATGATGTATTTTATTTTTATGAGTGGCTTTTCTTCGCCAGAGTACCAAAGGCATCCCGCACAATTCATTTTCCGAAACAGCTATGGGCCTTGAGACATATGGAAAAGTAAGAGTGGTCACGTTGGAAAGTTTCAAGAAAGCTTCCAACGGGCGCTTGAAACATGCCTTTTGTACACGGCTAGGGGGCGTGAGCCAGGGTCCTTTCAGGAGTCTTAATTTCGATACCCAGGGTGGGGATTCCAGGGAAAATGTGATGCAAAACAAGAAGATCCTGGCCGATGCCCTAGGTCTGGATCCCGAGAGGATTTTCCTTGCTAACCAGGTGCATGGGGATCAAGTTCTGATTTTGGATGAAGATCCGCGCAAGGTTGGAAGCAAATATCAACACCTGGACTACGATGCCATCCTTACCCAGGAGAAGGGGGTGGCCATCGGTGTTCTGACTGCGGATTGTCTTCCCATACTACTTTACGCCCCCAAGGAAGAAGTAATAGGAATAGTGCACGCCGGATGGAGGGGGACTTGTCTGAACGTGATTGGGACCGTGGTCAGCAAGCTTCAGAAAGCCTTCAATGTAGATCCTCAAGATCTAATGGTGGGTTTTGGGCCTTGTATAGGTGAGTGTTGCTATGAGGTGGACATCAAGGTCGTAAGGTCCATAAAGAACAGCACCGCCCGGTGGAAGGAATTCATCAAACCTTTGAGGGCAAATAGGTACACGCTGGATCTGGTGGGGCTAAATGTACACCAGCTCATTCAGGCTGGAGTCCCTCAAAGCAACATAGTAAGGGTAACAGCTTGTACTTCTTGTAATCAAAAAGTTTTCTTTTCACATCGTGCCAGCAAAGGCAAGACAGGACGACAGCTGAACCTGATTCAGCTTGTAGAATGAGAGCACAGCCGGCCTGAACTGCTCGCCCACAAGGGGGGTCTTGGGGGAAAGCTTTAAATTCGCAGGATGCTTTGGGTGATGAAGGAGAAATCCTTTTGTGGGAGCAAGAAAACTGAGAGTATTCAACGGTGAGCCTTGAGTAGGCCAGGCCAGTAGACCATAGGGGCTGGCATCCAATGTCAGTCCACAGGAAACCCTTTGATATTCTTCTGGGCATGAACCTTTGTGAGGGTTCTTCTTGAGTGTTGTTTTGGGGCGGTACCCAAGTCGGTTTTTTCCTTGACAGGCGGCCACCTATCCGATAGGTTAATTTTATCTGTGCATTGCACCTGCCTTGGGTAGGATGAGTACTGTCCCTAAGGATTCGTCTCCCAGAGAGAGCACCACTCAGAATAAATGCTCACCTATAGGGATCTATTAAACAAAAGCCGTTACGGACGGTTGCAAAAGCTGTGAGTTCCTGGGAGGAGAACCTGGCACGAATTCAAGGTCGGCTGAGTGGGAGCCCAATGGAGGAGATCCTCACCTGTCAGTAATAGGGGCTTCTTGGGCAAAAGCCTAGGGCCGGGGTACAGATAGAGAGAATCCCTCGGCCCCGTAGGAACCAGGGGAGAAGAAACACGCACATGACCCAAAACCGAGATTCCAAGAGGGTGAAAATGAATCTGGTAGAACTCAAAGAAAAAAGGATTTCGGAGCTGTTGGATCTAGCCAAGCGGCTTCAAGTGGAAGGGGCCAGCGGAATGCGAAAGCAGGAGCTGATATTTGCTATTTTGCAAGCTCAAACAGAAAAAAACGGTTTTATTTACGGGGAAGGCGTGTTGGAGATCCTTCCAGATGGTTTCGGATTCCTGCGATCCTCTGACTACAGCTATCTTCCGGGCCCTGACGACATCTATGTTTCTCCCTCTCAGATCCGTAGGTTCAACCTCAGGACTGGAGACACTGTCTCTGGACAGATAAGGCCTCCCAAGGATTCCGAGAGATACTTTGCTCTACTGAAGGTGGAGGCGGTCAATTACGAAGATCCTGAAGTGGCCAGGGACAAAATACTTTTCGACAACTTGACACCTCTTTATCCGCAGGAACGAATAAAACTGGAGACCACCCACGATCAAGTTTCCATGCGCATAATGGATATGCTTTGCCCCATCGGGAAGGGACAAAGGGGGCTGATTGTGGCCGCCCCCCGTACTGGTAAGACCATTCTGCTTCAGAACATCGCCAACAGTATCACCCAGAATCATAAAGAGATAATTCTGATAGTGTTGTTGATAGATGAGAGGCCTGAAGAGGTCACAGATATGATGCGCTCTGTGGACGCCGAGGTGATAAGCTCAACTTTTGACGAGCCGGCCCAGCGCCATGTGCAAGTTGCTGATATGGTTTTGGAAAAAGCCAAGAGGCTCGTGGAACACAAAAAGGACGTGGTGATATTGCTGGATAGCATAACCAGACTGGCCAGAGCTCATAATACGGTCGTGCCGCCCAGTGGAAAGATCCTCTCGGGCGGCGTGGATGCCAACGCCTTGCAGAGGCCTAAGAGATTCTTTGGAGCAGCGCGCAACGTGGAAGAGGGAGGAAGCCTCACCATCATAGCCACTGCCCTAATAGAGACGGGTAGCCGTATGGACGAGGTCATCTTCGAAGAATTCAAGGGGACCGGCAACATGGAAATCCAATTGGACAGGCGTCTGGCGGACAAGAGGATATTCCCTTCCATAGACATCAACAAATCCGGGACACGCAAGGAAGAGCTGCTGCTTCCCAAGGAGGACCTTAACAGGATATGGATCTTGAGGAAGCTGCTTTCCCCATTGAATCCTGTTGATGCAATGGAATTTTTGCTGGACAAGATACAGAAGACCAAGACCAACAGGGAGTTCCTGGATTCCATGAGTTCCTGAAATGGGAGGTGGCGCCCGAGTCTCTCTATCATGAAAGGGGAAACCCAAGGTGCGAATGAGGGACTCTTGGGATTCTGCACTGAAGGATCTGGGCAAGTTAAGAGTCATTCAACAATCCCTTTGGGATCGTAACAAAAAGTAAGAGTTGAGCTTTTGCAGGTAGTTAGGGGATGTCATCTGAAATTGCTCAGAGCGAACGGAAAGGAGAGATAAATGAAAAAGGGAATCCATCCCAAGTACGAGAAGGCCATTATAACCTGTGCATGTGGTAATGTGATAGAGACCCGCAGCACCAAAGCGGAGATAAGGGTGGAAATATGTTCCAAGTGTCATCCCTTTTTCACCGGGAAGCAGAAACTGGTGGATTCCGCTGGTCGGGTAGAGAGGTTTCACAAGAAATTTGGGAAGGGCTATCTGAACAACACCAAATAGTCCTTGTATTGGTTGCTCTGAGTGTGTGTCCAATGAACAACCAAGGGGAATTGGGGATTGGGGCCCCTGAAGGCGCTGGGAGCTTCATGTATGGGGGGTTGAACCTCAACCTGAATCCTTTTGGAACGCCAGTGCTGGCAGAGTGAATGGGAAAGATGTGGGAGAAACTGGACGCCATAGAGCAGAGATACCTGGCCATAGAACAGCAGCTGGGAGATCCTGAAGTGTCCAGGGATCCCTCCAGGTTCCAGAAGATGGCCAAGGAGCTTTCTGAGCTGCTTCCTTTGGTAGAGGCTTACAGAGCCCACCACAAGGTAGTGGAACAGCTCAAGGCTGCCAGGGGACTTCTTCGCACCGAGAAAGACCCTGAGATGAGAGCCTTGGCAGAGGATGAAGTAGAGCAACTGGCGCTCAAACAGCAGGAGCTAGAGGCCAGACTCAAGGGATTGCTCCTGCCCAAAGATCCACATGACGAGAAGAACGTGTCCCTGGAAATACGGGCTGGCACCGGGGGTGAAGAGGCTGCCTTGTTTGCCGCTGACCTATTCCGGATGTACTGTCGATACGCAGAGCGTCAGGGCTGGAAAGTGGACGTGGTGGACAGCCATCCCACTGGAGTGGGAGGTTTCAAAGAGATCATAGCCCTGGTGGAAGGTAGGGGGGTATACAGCAAACTCAAGTACGAAAGCGGTGTCCATCGGGTTCAAAGAGTACCCATTACCGAGTCTCAGGGGCGCATTCACACCTCGGCCGTCACGGTGGCCATTTTGCCCGAGGCAGAGGATGTGGAAGTCCACTTGGATCCGGCTGAGCTGCGGGTGGATGTTTTTCGTTCCTCAGGACCAGGAGGCCAAAGTGTCAACACCACGGACTCTGCCGTAAGGGTTACCCACATACCCACAGGCCTGGTGGTGACATGTCAGGACGAGAAATCCCAGCACAAAAATAGAGCCAAGGCCCTCAGGGTACTCAAGGCTCGTCTGCTGGATCGTATTTTGGAGCAACAGCGCAGAGAGATCTCCGAGCAAAGGCGGACTCAGGTGGGCTCGGGAGATAGAAGTGAGCGGATTCGTACTTACAATTTCCCTCAAGGTCGTGTCACAGACCATCGGATAGGTCTTACCCTTTATCGACTCACCGAGATATTGGACGGTGCACTGGAGGAGCTGATAGAGGCTCTTCAGACCCACCAAAGGGCAGAAGCTTTAAGGGAGGGAGCTGGTGAGGGATGAGGCCTTCCTGGACCCTCCTGGAGCTGGTGAAGGAGGCCTCTGCGTACCTGGCCAAGAAAGGAGTTTCTAGCTCCAGGCTGGATGCTGAACTCCTCATGGGTCACGTGCTGGGTTGCAGCAGAGTGGAGCTTTACCTTCGCCACGATCAGCCAGTAACAGAGAAGGAATTGGGCTGCTTCAGGGAATTGCTTCGGCGCAGAGCGCGCAGGGAACCTGTAGCCTACATTCTGGAAACCAAGGAATTCTGGTCCTTGAGACTCAAGGTGAACCCTAGCGTTTTGATCCCCAGGCCGGAGACCGAGACGCTGGTGGAGGTGGCCCTGGAGGTGCTCAAGGATGCAGCGGAAAATGAGCCTTTGCCCATCCATGCACTGGAGCTTGGGACCGGATGCGGAGCCATTGCCATAGCCTTGGCTAGTGAAATGGGGCCTTCCATTTCGTTGGTGGCCACGGAGATCTCGCAGGAGGCCCTCGATCTGGCAAGATTCAATGCCTGTGAACTGGGGATACAGGGATGCATCAGGTTCTTGAAGGGAGATTTGTGGGAGCCTGTGGAATCTGAGCAGCACAGTTTCAGGCTGGTTGTTGCCAATCCACCTTACATTCCCACTGCCATGATTCAGCAACTGGAGCCGGAGATAAGATGCTATGAGCCTCGCGTTGCCCTGGATGGGGGCAATGACGGCATGGCAGTGATTCGCAGGATCCTCCACCGGGCCCCTGAGAAGTTGATGCCCGGAGGAATGCTGGTAGTGGAAGTGGGTGATGGACAATCCCACTGTTTGGATGAGATCTTGTGCCAAGATAAGAGATGGAAAAAGTGGGGATGGCGCCAGGATCTGACGGGTAAGCCCCGGGTCCTGTGGGCTATTTCGGCAGAGGTGTAAGAGCCATGCCTCGGATCTTGATAAAGGGCGGGATAGCGCTAAGGGGAGAAGTACGCATAAGCGGAGCCAAGAATGCGGCACTTCCATTGCTGGCTGCTACCTTGTTGGGTTCAGGAGTTCACAGACTGACCAATGTGCCCAGACTTCGGGACATCGACACCTTCAAATCTTTGATAGAACAGCTTGGCCCCGAGGTGGAGATCCGTGGGGAAGAGGTCCTGGTCAATGTGGAGAGAATTCGAAGCTGCAAGGCTCCCTATGAGCTGGTGAAGACCATGAGAGCCTCGGTCCTGGTCTTGGGGCCTTTGTTGGCCCGAACTGGTCGGGCCATGGTTTCCCTGCCCGGAGGCTGCGCCATCGGCACAAGGCCCATAGATCAACACCTCAAGGGGTTGGAGGCCCTGGGGGCTAGAATCGCCCTGAGGCATGGGTATGTGCATGCCAAGACCAAAGGACTTCAGGGCACATCTTTTTGTTTTGATCTTCCAACGGTCACTGGCACAGAAAACCTCATGATGGCAGCAACCCTAGCCAGGGGAAAGACAGTGCTGCGCAACGCAGCTTGTGAGCCTGAGGTTGTGGAACTGGCTGAGGCTCTCAATAACATGGGAGCAAGAATCCAGGGGGCTGGTACAGATCAGATACAGATAGAAGGAGTAGAAGAGCTGGGCCCCATGGATCACAGAGTGGGGCCAGATAGAATAGAGGCAGGAACCTTCATGGTGGCCGCAGCCATAACCAGGGGAGAGATTTTTTTGAGGGAATGCCCACTCAACTTCATGGAGGCTGTGGTGGGCAAACTGAAAGAGAGTGGAGTGGAGGTTTCGCTGGTGGGTGATCTGGTGAGAGTTTCGGCCAGGGGCAGACCAGAACCTGTGGACGTAAAAACAAGGCCCTATCCTGGGTTTCCCACGGATATGCAGGCCCAGATAATGGCCCTGTTGTGCCTTGCCAGGGGTAGCAGTGTCATAACCGAGACCGTATTCGAGGATCGCTTCATGCATGTGGCGGAACTGCGCCGAATGGGAGCGCAAATCCAGCTCCAGGGGGCCAATGCGGTGGTCAAGGGTGTGGCTCATCTCAAAGGAGCCCCTGTCATGGCCACTGATCTGAGGGCCAGTGCCTCTTTGATCCTTGCGGGTTTGGCGGCCGAGGGAGTGACAGAGATTTCCAGGGTTTACCATTTGGACCGGGGTTACGAACGTTTGGAGGAGAAACTCTCGCATCTAGGGGCTGATATTTGTAGGCTTCCGGGTTGACACCAAGAGTGGTTCCCAGGGAAAAGAGTGGTTTCATCCATGAGTATTCGGGGCAGGTTTCTTTTATGGTACTTGGTGTTGCTGGGGGTTTTCTACATAAGCGTGGGTATTCTTTTTTTTCAGCTTCACTGGGCGGGGCGAGCCACTGATCGAATAGTCAACGCCAGATACCGTTTTCACTCCTTGTGCGGCAAGCTCTTGGAAGACCTGCTTTCCATGGAGGAGAACGAGAAGAAATATCGAGTCTTGAAAAAACAGGAGTATATGGAACTCTTTTCTTCTGCCAAAGAGTCTTTTTTGAAGAACTTGGGGGAGCTGGAATCCATTGGTGAGGACCTGGGGGAGAAGGGGGACTGGGCTCTGATGAGGGGAAACCTGATCAAGGTTCCTCAAGCAGGGAGCAGCTCCCAGGAGGTGGTTCGAGATTTGATGATCTGGCTACCGGAAGAGACGGCTGCAGCCTTGATGAGCAGAATCACAGAGGCCAGGGCAGAGAATCAGCGCAAGGTAGAACAGGAGTTGCGCCAGCTCCAAGCTTCCAATAGGGCTGCCCAAAGGTGGGGCCTTGTGGGGTTGGCTGGGTCCGCCATTGCAGGGCTCATAGGGCTTGTGCTTCTGACGTACTCGGTGAGTCGTCCCCTAAGAGCCTTGAAAAGGGGCATACGCTCGGTGTTGCAAACAGGTCCCATAGAATCCATTGCGGTCAGCTCCAGGGACGAGTTGGGGGAAGTGGCCCGCGCCTTCAATGAAATGGCTGAGAGAATAAGGAAAGAAGAGAGGATGCGGTCTGATTTCATTGCCATGTTGAGCCACGAGATAAGGACTCCTCTGACTTCCATCGCCGAGTCGGTGAACCTGGTGGAGGAAGAGGTGGCGGGCTCCATCAATGAGCGGCAAAAGCGTTTGTTGCGCATAGCCAGGGAGGAAATGGGCCGAGTGACCGAACTTCTCACCCAGCTCATGCGGGTGTCCCGTATGGAAGCAGGCAAAGTGGAGCTAAAACCCAAGAGCGTGGATGTAAATCGTCTTATAAAAATCTGCATCAGGAAGGCTCAGCCCCTTGCAGAAACTGCCGGCATCAAGATCAGAGCCTTGGTGAGCCCAGGGTTGCCACCTATTAAGGCAGACGAGGCGCAGCTTCAACAAGTGGTTCTCAACTTGTTGGCTAATGCCATTAAGTTTTCGCCATTGGGTGGGGAAGTCCTGATGAAGGCCCAAATTGACGGAAATGGCGAGGGGGTTCGCTTCAGCGTGGAGGACAAGGGTCCAGGAATTCCAGAGGAGGAACAGTCACTGGTTTTCCAAAAATATTACCGTGTGGGTGGCGGGCCTGGGGCTGAGGAGAGCATGGGGTTGGGTCTGAGCATCTCCAAACACATAGTCGAGGCTCATGGTGGGAAGATGGGTCTGGAAAGCAGGCCCGGGGAAGGCAGTTGCTTTTATTTTACGGTCCCACATGTAAGGTGAGGAATATGAAATACCCAGGCTCGAGGAGTTGGAAAGGGTGGGCATGGCTAATTGGGATCCTCCCTGGAATATTTTTCCAGGCCGCAGGGTGTGTGTTCGTCTCCGAAACTCTAGAGCCTTCGCAAGCCCGCACTGTCAGAAGTGTGATGGAGGAAAGCCGTAAGTCAGCAGCTCCTTCTGATTCCTTGGAGACGGGAATCCGTGCTTTTCAAGAAGGAGATTTCTCCAGGGCTGTGGAGATCTTTTCCTATTTGAGCCAGACACTTCCCTCTGAAGAAGGTAAGAGAAAGGCCCTCTATGGACTGGCTTGTAGTCGCCTGGCCATGGCCAAGGACAAGAGCTCCCTTCAGGAGGCCATTGTGCTTTGGGAACAATGGCAGGGCCGCCTGGGAGAAGAGCTTGGCAATGAGGATCCCAGGATGCTCACCGAGGTAATAAAAAAGATGGTCAACTGGGCCCCCAGCGGGGAGTTCAAGGCCAAGAGGCCTTCTGCCTCTTCCATCTCCACCAGCAAGCCAGCTTCTCCAAAAGAAGAAGAAATGCGTCAAAAAGATGAAGAGATCAGGATTCGAGATGAAGAGATAGAGAGGCTGAGGGAGCAACTAGAGGCATTGGAAAATATCCACAGGGACATAGAGAGAAAGAAGAAAGGAGCTTCAAGCCCCTAGCCAGCACATGGTACGAATTAGAAAAGAAGCATTTTCTCGGAGGAAGAGTCGAGCCTTAGATTACCGGAGAAAAGCGAGCACATGGGCAGTTTGATTCTGCTTGTTGATGACGATCCCCACATACTTGAGGTCCTTGAGGCCAGATTGGGCGCGGCAGGCTATGAGACCCTTCAGGCCTCTTCGGCTTCCTCGGCCCTGGAGCTGTTGAAGCGAAGGAGAGTGGATCTTGTAATTACAGATGTGCGGATGCCTGGAATGGGCGGGATGGAACTTTTGGAGGCCATTAAAAAAGTTTGTCCGGAGCTTCCGGTGATTCTGTTGACAGCATATGGAACCATCCCGGATGCGGTCAGGGCAATAAAAACCGGAGCCGTTGAGTACCTGACCAAGCCCTTTGACGGTAGAGATCTCCTCAGAACAATTCATTCGGTTCTGGACGGGCATTCCAAGACGCGGAGTCCTGTGGAAGGGACCGAGGAGTTTTGGATAGGCAGCAGCCCCGCCATGAGGGAGCTTTGGTCCTTGATGGAAAAGGTGAGCCGCACCGACGTAAGCGTTCTAATTCTCGGAGAAAGCGGCGTGGGGAAGGAACTGGTGGCCAGGTTTATTCACAAACAGAGTCTAAGATCGCATGGTCCTTTTGTAGTGGTGGATTGCGGGTCCACCCCTGCAAGCTTGTTGGAAAGCGAGCTGTTTGGGCATGTGAGGGGGTCATTCACTCATGCCATCAGGGATAAGAAAGGGCTCATAGAGGCGGCCAACGGCGGGACTTTGTTCTTGGATGAAATAGGCAACATCTCCCAGGAGATGCAGGTGAGACTTCTGCGCTTTCTGGAAGAAAAGAAGATCAGAAGAATAGGAGACATAAAGGAGATTCCGGTTGACTGCAGGGTGATAGCAGCCACCAACGTGGATTTGGCCAAGGAGGTTGCGGAAGGACATTTCAGAGAAGATCTCTACTATCGTGTGAGGGTGGTAATTCTCAGGGTGCCCGCCCTGAGGGATCGCCCTGAGGACATACCCGAGCTGGCAGAACGTTTTGTGGAGCATTTCTGCCAAAAACATGGAAAGCCTAGGATGTCCATCCCGAGGGAGACCATGGAGTGGTTATGTTCATACCCATGGCCTGGAAACGTCCGGGAGCTTCGTAACAGCCTAGAAGCTGCAGTAGTGGTGTGCAGGCAGGCACATTTGAGTGTCAAGGATCTTTCGGTTGCTGGAGTCACTCAGAGTTGGGCAGAGCTGCCTGAGGTCAGAAAGACACCCTCTTTGTCTTTGGAGGGAGGCGAAAAGAAACTGATTCTGGAGGCGCTGAAGAGATCCAACTGGGTTCAGAAAGAAGCGGCAAAGCTACTGGGTGTTTCCAGAAGAGTCCTTCATTACAAAATCAGAAAATACGGGATCCAGATACCAGGCCGAAGATCCGGTGCAGACTCCGAGCCATCTGGAGAGGAGATTCCATGAGGAGGATCGCCAGCAAGGATGTTTCCTGGGATGAGTTCCTGAAGAGCTTGCGGGAAAGGGGGCACTTCAGGAACACGCAAGTACGAGAGAGGGTACAGGAGATCTTGGAAAGCGTGCGTCTGGGTGGGGAAGAAAGACTCAGGAGTTGGGCTCGGCTGCTGGATGGAATGCCGCAGGGCACGAAGACTCTGGAAGTTGGAGCTGAGGAGTGGGACAGGGCTCAGGAGCTTCTTCCCCAAGAGCACAGGAGGGCCCTGGAGATAGCCGCAGAGCGCATCAGAGAGTTCCACGCCCGCTGCTTGCTAAGATCATGGCTTACAGTGGATCCCCAGGGCTGTTTGCTAGGACAGTTGATTCAGCCTTTGGAAACAGTGGGTATTTATGTGCCTGGAGGCAAGGCCCAATACCCTTCCTCGGTGCTCATGACTGCTATCCCCGCGCGTGTGGCAGGAGTGAAGGAAGTGATTATGTGTTCCCCGCTGCCGTGGTCCAACCCTGCTCCTGGTGTCTTGGCAGCTGCCAGGATCGCAGGCGTGGATCGTGTTTTCAGGCTGGGAGGGGCGCAAGCCATTGCAGCCATGGCCTATGGAGCGGGGGAGATTCCCAGGGTCCAAAAGATAGTGGGTCCTGGGAATGTTTATGTAACAGAAGCCAAACGAATGGTCTTCGGGGATGTAGACATAGACATGCTGGCCGGGCCCAGTGAGATTCTCATTCTGGCGGATGGAACTGTGAGAGCCGATCTGGCAGCGGCAGACATGCTTTCCCAAGCCGAACATGATCAGTTTGCCTCGGCTTTGCTGGTGACACCTTCGAGGTCTTATGCAGATGAGGTGGAGGCAAGGCTGGAGGTCCAGCTGGCACAAAGTCCGCGTGAGGAGATTGCCAGGTCTTCCCTGGAGAATTTTGGGGCAATAATTATTTGCCAAGACATGGAAGAGGCTTTTACAGTAGCAGCCGAAATAGCTCCTGAGCACCTAGAGCTCTTGATGGAAAGACCCTTGGACTGGCTGCCCATGGTGAGAAATGCAGGGGCTGTTTTCTTGGGGGATGGGTCTCCAGAGGCCATGGGAGACTATCTGGCAGGGCCTAGTCATGTTTTGCCCACAGGGGGAACGGCCAGATTCTCATCACCCTTGGGAGTTGAGGATTTCTTAAAACGCACCAGTGTAATAGGCGTTTCAAGGGCGGCTATGAACCGCCTCGGCCCCCATGTGGTACGCATGGCTGAACTGGAAGGCCTTGCTGCTCACGCCAGATCCGTGGATCTGCGTCTGTCACCTGATGATCCATTTAATGGAGGATCATCGGGATCAAGGTGGTGATATCCCAGGATCATTGGTGAGGTTGTCTTCAAAAATGGATTTCTTTCTTTAATGGAACAAAGCACTCAAGAAAAAACAACTCTAAGAATCCACACTCCAGGAGATTTAGCCAGCAAGGTAGCTTTGGTTGAATCTGGATTAATTATGTTTTTTTTGACATAAAGCCTTTTCCATTTTTGCTTGTCTCAAGCATACTGACTTGACATTCAATTTGTCATGTCTCTATTCTTTGCCCAGAAGCCTTGGGTGTAATTGCTTTTCCTATCCAATAAAACAGGAGGGTTGCCATGAGAAAGCTCATCAGGGTGGACATGTCGGCCGGGGTGGTGCGCATAGAAGATCTGTCAGGATCGGAGGCTCGGTTGGGGGGACGAGCCTTGACTTCCAGCATCGTGGCCAGGGAAGTCGACCCACTTTGTCACCCCCTTGGGGCAGCCAATAAGCTGGTGGTGGCACCCGGGCTCCTGGCCGGGAGCACGTGCCCCAACTCTGGAAGGCTTTCTGTGGGTGGGAAGAGCCCACTGACAGGGGGCATAAAGGAGAGTAATGTGGGGGGAAACGTGGCTGTCAAGCTGGGCAGACTAGGAATTGCTGGCATCGTGGTAGAGGGCATGCCCAAGAGCTCCAAATGGTATTACCTCTTGGTAAACAAGGAAGGAGGCAAGCTCTTCCCAGCAGACGATCTAGCAGGGCTTACCAACTATGCGCTTTGTGAAAAACTCCAGGCCAGATACGGGGAGAAAGTTGGCATAGTCTCCATTGGGACCGCCGGCGAGATGAAGCTCTCGGCTGCCTCTGTGGCAGTGACCAGCACCCAAGGCAAACCCGCCAGGCATGCCGGGCGGGGAGGTATGGGAGCCGTGATGGGCGCCAAGGGACTCAAGGCCATCATCGTGGATGACACGGATGCCCCTGGCATCTCTTACGTGGATCAGGAGGCATTCAAGAAAGCTGCGGCGGCCTTCAGGGATGCCTTGAGGGAGCATCCGGTTACCAAGCCAGGAGGAGGCCTGGCGGTTTACGGGACCAACGTGCTGGTCAATGTCATCAACGAGGCAGGAGCATTTCCTACCAGGAATTTCACGGAAGGGCGCTTTGAAGGCGCTCACAAGATAAGCGGTGAGACCATGCACGATGTGATAAAGGCCAGAGGAGGAAGCACAACACATTCCGCCTGCTCCACCTGCATCATCCAGTGTTCCAATGTGTATAACGACAAAGAAGGAAATTACCTCACCTCTGGTCTGGAGTACGAAACCGTATGGGCCAACGGAGCCAACTGCGGCATAGATGACCTGGACGCCATAGCCCAGATAGACAGGCTTTGCGATGATTACGGGCTGGACACCATAGAGATGGGATGCGCTGTGGCAGTGGCCATGTATGCGGGTGTCAAAAAATTCGGGGATGCCCAGGGGGCCATAGAACTCCTCCATGAGATTGGCAAAGGTACTGCTCTGGGACGCATAATAGGCAGTGGTGCGGCTGTGGTGGGTCAGGCCTTCGGGGTATCTCATGTGCCTGTGGTCAAGCGTCAGGGACTTCCAGCATATGATCCCAGGGCCATCAAGGGAATCGGTGTGACCTACGCCACAAGCCCCATGGGTGCGGATCACACAGCAGGTTATGCTGTGGCCACAAACATCATGAAAGTTGGTGGTTTTGTGGATCCCTTGAAGCCAGAGGGCCAAGTAGATCTTTCCCGCAATCTTCAGATCGCCACTGCAGCCATTGACTCTCTTGGACTGTGCGTGTTTGTGGCTTTCGCGGTGATGGACATACCCTCTGGTATGGAGGCTCTTCCCAAGATGGTAGGGGCCCGCTACGGCTGGAGCTTCGGCATGGATGAGCTATTGGAGTACGGCAAGGATGTGCTTCGGAAAGAGAGGGCTTTCAACCTCTCTGCAGGCTTTACAACCTCGCAAGATCGTCTGCCGGAGTTTTTCCTAAAGGAGCCTCTGCCTCCTCACAATGTGGTTTTTGACGTGGATGCAAGAGAGCTGGATGAACTCTTCAATTTCTAGCCTAGACCCTTGGCCATTGCAGAGGAGCTTGGGGGGCTTTTGCCCCCAAGCTCTTTTGGCCGGGCGGACTCTTGGGCACAAAGTTCCAAGGGTTCAAAAAACTCCATGATGCTACCCTTGGCCATAAGGGCTTGGGAAGTGAACAGAGCTGTTATGAGACAGAAATGGTTCTGGTAAAGGAGGCTTGAAAGCCTCGTGGGCAACGGAGGTTAAAATTGGATCTTGGTTTGAAAGATAAGGTGGCTTTAGTGGGAGGGGCCAGCAAGGGGCTTGGCCGGGAAGTCGCACGCAGCCTTGCCAGGGAAGGAGCGAAGGTGGCCATCTGTGCCAGAAACAAGGAGCTCTTGGAGCAGACGGCCCTTGCCATCTCTAGGGAAACAGGCGCCCAGGTGTTCTGGAGGGCCACTGATCTGTCAAATCCTGTGGAGGTAAAGGCCTTTGTACAGGAGGCGGTAAAGAGGTTTGAGACCGTGCATATATTGGTGAACAACGCGGGAGGTCCTCCTTCGGCAAGGTTCTTGGAGCTGGATGACCAGAACTGGGAAGAGGCCTTTCACCTTAATCTGATGAGTGCCATAAGACTCACGCGTCATGTCTTGCCTTACATGCGTAAGCAAGGCTGGGGGCGAATAATTAACCTTACTTCTGCTGCCGTAAAGCAGCCCATAGAAGGCCTTATCTTGTCCAATTCGGTTCGAGCGGCGGTCCATGGATGGGCCAAGAGCCTCTCCAATGAGCTGGCCAGTGAGGGTGTGCTGGTCAACTGCGTCTGCACAGGCTTCATGCATACCGAGAGGGTTGAACAACTGGCTGAATCACTGGCCTTGAGTAAGAAAGCGGACAGTAGGGAGGTCATTCGGGGTTGGGAGGCGCAAATTCCCATGGGAAGATTGGGGAAGCCTGAGGAATTGGCGGATTTGGTGACTTTCCTGGCCTCTGATAGGGCGGGTTATATTACAGGGACCTCTATTGCCATAGACGGCGGATATTGTAAGGGCTTGCTATGAAAAAAGAAGAAGGCAAAGAGGGCATCAGGATCTTGGTGGGAGGGCATTTGAGGGAAGAGCTAGGTCTTGGGGAGGGGGAAATTGTGCTGGAAACCCAAGGCCAGATGACTGTTGCAGAGCTCTTGGAGAGGCTAGGTTTGGCACAAGAAAGGGCCAAACTGGTGATGGTCAACGGAAAGGGTGGATCGGCCTCCACAGCCCTAAATCCTGGAGACAGAGTGGCAATATTTCCCCCAGAGTTATCTTTTAATACCTTTGTCTCGCTCTGCTTTAGAAAGGAACGGGTGGAGGCAAGGACAACTTCCCATGGCCATGAGAGGGGGACACAGGGTGCCTAAGGTTGAACTCAGGCTTTTCGGACATCTCAGAGAATACCTTCCGGCTTCGGCTGAGCCAGGGGTGCCAATGGAGATTCCGCAAGGATTCAGCATTCAAGACCTCATTGAAAAACTGGGGATCCCTCCGGGCGATCCCAAAATAGTTCTTGTCAACGGTCTTCACGCCATGCGCGAGCAGATCCTTAAAGAGGGGGACAGGGTAAGCATATTCCCTCCCATAGCGGGGGGGTGAACTGGCTGATTTTTACCCGCATCGTCCACTGATCATGATTAGCGCGAGCCAAACATGGCCTTAGCTGGCCATTTCATCCCCCATTCCATCTGCTATGGAGCAGGCGCCTGACTATCCCCATGAAATGGAAGTTTCTGGGGGAGGGCCACTGGATTTCCCTTGCCTCGCAAAGAGTGTCAGAATTGACTTGCTGTATTTGGTTTCGTATGGCTTCCAAGGCCCTCTTTCTCTCAGCCTCAGGAAGTAGGAGACACTGGTCTATCTGCCTTACTAACCTTCGTGCCAACTCGATACGCTGCTCCAGCCTCTGGGAACTGCCCCAGTCAAGCAGACCGCGGGCAGTCTTTATCCGGTTCAGCCTAAGGGCTGCCTCATAGGTGGCCTCCACTATCTGATCTCTGGACATCCATTTGGTCTCGTAACCCAGGGCGTACTTCCAACTGGGTTGCAGCAGAGCATTCTCAAACTCTTCTAATCTTCTGAAAAACAACCTGTAGCCGAAGCGCTCTGGATCTTCGAATATGGGGCTTGCGGGATCTATGAAGGGCGCAAGAGGAGAGATGAAAGGCACTAGCCGCGGCCCGAATTTCTTCAGCAATTCCTCGCAATAGCCTACTGTCTCCAATACAGATTCAAAGGTCTGTCTTGGCAATCCGATCATAAAAAAAAGATCGAATTTACGACATCCTGCCTCCAAGGCTGCTTGGATGGTCTCTTCCAGTTCCTCATTGGTATAATGCTTTCCACTGGCTCCCCGCACCTCTATATCATGGCTCTCGGGGGACATCTCCAAGTTGAAGTTGGGCACTGCCTTGGCCAGTCTCCTGAAGTAGGAGGGGGGAGCTTTTCCAAAGAGCTCCACCACAATATGGTTTGAAATTTTCAATGGTTCGAGTCCTTCCATTACCTTCTCAGCATAAGCCTCCCCAGCCTGGCGCAGGTCCCCCACTACGAATATGGGTGCTGAAGTGAAACTGGATATCTGCCGGATGTCTTGGACTATCATTTGTGGTGATCTGAAGGCGGGCTTGACCCTTTGGCCGAACAACTCGAGGCCATAGCGGCCTCCCCCGCAGAAGGAACAAGAATAAACGCAACCTCTGCATGTCATCACCGCAGTGATGGGATAGGACCACCAATCATGTATGGGCAGCAGGCTCTTGATGTCAAAATAGCGGATGGCTGTTCTGATCATGAATCCGTAGTTGTCCACATAATGGTCGAGAACCTCAGGGACATGGGAGATGGGATTGACTTCTATTTGGCCGCTGGGAGTCTTCCAGGCCAGATTTGGTACATGTGAGAGGTCTTTGGTACGTCCATTCTTTATGGCCTCCATGAGCACACGCAATGGCTCCTCTGTGGAATCTCCCCTCAGCACATAGTCCACCTCGGGCCTCTGGAGGAGTTCCCTAAAAAAATAAGAAGAAGAAAAACCCCCCATTATTACTGGAATGTCTGGGTGAAGCTTCTTGCATATGGATGCGACCTTGAGACTTCCCTGAACGTGAGGCAGCCAATGGAGGTCTATTCCAAAGGCCTTAGGTTTGAGGGTCCTGATCACAGCCTCGGGGTCATACTTGCGGCTTTTGAGCATGCGAAGAGCCAGATTAATGATCCTTACCTTGAAACCTTTTCGGTCCAGGTACTCGGCCATGGCTGTAAATCCCACCGGATACATTTCGAAGATTGCCGTAGATGGGATCACATCGCTTATGGGTCCAAACATTATTGGGTGGTCCCTGAAGTCAAAAACGCTAGGGGGATGAAGCAAAATCAGGTCAGCATGGGAAAAGGGCCACATGGCAAAAAAATCTTCTCCTTGGCTTAGTTGAGCTCTTAGATACTCTTAAGGATAAGTGATGGACCAGGGGCCGTCATCACCACAGGCAGAGCCTGCCCTAAAAAATTTTTTTCCACCCTGGAACTTTTCCGGAGAACTGTTGTCATATTGATTAGGAAACAACTCCCTCAACCTCCTCCACTTTGGCCCCCGTACCCAGCGGGGGTTTTTATTTGAGAAAAAAATCTTTGATGCTCAATGCCATTGGGAACCAAAAAGCAGCATTGGGTGTCATATATTTTGGGGAAAAACTCCCCGAACCTCCTTTACTTTGGCCCCCGCACCAAGGCGGGGGCTCTTTTTTGGGGATCTGATCTCTGTGCTCCACCTATATTCACCAACGAACATGCTGAACCACCTGGGACCCCTCCAGCCCGTGTCATCATGAGCCGGTTTTTGCCTGAGGCCGCTCCCGGATCATTCGGTCTTCTATCTCTTCCAGTTCCAAGTGCAATTGCTCCCACCGTTGGGTCCATTGCCTAATTTGAGCCCTTAGGCTCTGGAATTCCTGTTGCATTTGTTTAGCTTGATCCCCGAAACGATATAGCTCTGGGTTTCCCATTTGCTCTTGGATCTCATCGAGTCTCTTTGTGGCAATTTCCACCTGTTTTTCAAGGGCTTGTATTTCGCTTTGAATGGGGCTGCGCATTTTGGAAAACTTGTTTCTCCATTCGGCTTCTAGCCGCCTTTGCTCTTTGTCTCTTCGAGAAGACCTGCCTGTCTTGGGGAACAGCTGGGCTGTGGTAGATTCCTCACTAGTTTTGGCTTCAGAGCCAAGGTACTCTTGATAATTGCCAAGGAAAACCTCCCAGCCCTGACAACGCACAACCAGAGTCTGATTGGTGACTCGATTCATCAGCTCCCGATCATGCGTTACCAAACAAATGGCCCCCTTGAACTCGACCAGAGCCCTTTCCAACACTTCTCTGGAAGAAATATCCAGGTGATTCGTGGGTTCATCCAAAAGCAATACGTTGGCTTCAGCCAAAAGCAACTTGCAAAGCAGCAGCCGGCTCCTTTCCCCGCCGCTGAGTACCGACACCCTCTTGAAAACAGCATCGCCCCTAAATTGAAAGGCACCCAGGAGATCTCTTAGCTCTCCCTGGTGAGGATGAGAGCAGGAGTCCTGCAGCTCCTCCAACACGGTCTTTTCTGGATGCAGCTTGTCCATGTGGTGCTGGGAGAAGTGAACTATCCGAACTCCGTGTCCTATGCTACGGATGCCGTTGCTGGGGGCCAGTTCGCCGGCCAATATCTTCAAAAGAGTCGTCTTGCCTGAGCCGTTGGGACCCACTACCGCAAGCTTAACTCCCCTTTCCAGAACAAGGGAGGCTTCCCTAAAGACCAACCTCTCACCAAAATTCAAGGAGATCTTCTCCAGTTCTGCGACTATTCTTGCTGAGGGCGGTGAGGGAGGAAATCTAAATTTTATTTGGGAACTCATTCGAGGCGGTTCAATAAGTTCCATCTTTTCGACAGACTTGATACGACTTTGGACCTGTCTGGCTCTGTCTTTACGAGCCCTATTGCGCTCGATGAAACGTTGCACCTGTCTGAGTTGTTCTTGCTGTGCCCTGTAGAGAGCCCACCTTTGTTCCAGACGCCGCTGCTTTTCCTTCCTGTAAAAATCAAAATTCCCAGAGTATGAGGTCAGCTCCCCTTCTTCCAGCTCCAGGATTCGAGTCACCACCTTGTTAAGTAGAGTCCGGTCATGAGAGATGATCAGCAAAGAGGCTTCCATCTGCATCAAGAAGTCCTCCAACCACCTCAGGGCATCCAAGTCCAGGTGATTGGTGGGCTCGTCCAGCAACAGCAGGTCTGGGTTGATCAGAAGAACTCTAGCCAGGGCTAGCCTCATCATCCAACCGCCGCTTAGGGTTTCAGTAGGCCTTGAAAAATCAGCCTGCTCAAAACCCAGCCCAGCAAGAATCTTTTCAGCTCTTGGTTGCAGATCATATCCCCCAAGGTTCTGGAACTTATCCATGAGTTGAGACAATCTCAGGGCCATTTCCTCCCCATCAGCCCCAGAGTCCTTCTCCATTTCTTCTTGTAGGGCGCTTATCTCCTTTTCTATCCAGCGAACCTCCTCTGCCACATCCAAGACCTGTTCCATTATTGTTTTTCCCTTGAAGGAGAGCAGATCCTGGGGCAGGTAACCGATACGAATGTGGCGGGCCACATGGATTTCCCCTTCATCTGGTTCCACCTGGCCCAGAAGCATCTTGAGAAGGGTGGTCTTGCCCGAGCCGTTGGGCCCCACCAATCCGATCCTCTCGCCTCTGTTGATATGAAGGCTGGCTCTGCGGATCAGATCCTGTTTGCCGTAGAATTTTGTTAACTGATTGGCAGCGATGAGCATGTACGATATGTTACTTGCCGCCCCATGGATAGCGCAAGATGAACCAACAAAGGAGTCGATCATGGGCAAACATTCTCATGATTTTGTGGAGAACTATAAGGGGGAAATAGCGTTTGGACTTTCCAGGGAGCTGGATGAAGCTTCTTTCAAAGTATTTCTCCAGAAGTTCTCCGATGACCGTCTCTTGGAGCTCATATGCCCAAGGCTTACCCAAGAAGAGATGGACAGGACCATACATCTGCTTACAGGATTGATGAGAGCTCACTTGGAAGAGAAGGAATATCATGAGCTGTTTCTGAGGTAGGTTGGGTGAGCAGCTCCGCTAGGGAAGATTTCAGTTGGGCCAGATGGCTTAAGAGACGCTCCAAGCGTTTTCGAAGATCCCTTTATCCTCTGGGAGTGGGACTAGCTCAGATCTGGGTGGCTGGGTTAGGGGAAAGAGGATCTCATTTATGGGCCCGCTTGCTTGGTTTCTGGGCTTTCCACATTCTGGTCAGAGAAAGAAACCGGGCCTTGCGGCAGCTGAGCCTTGCCTTGGGAGCCCAACATGAACCCAGCAGCATAAGAGAAATAGCAATGGGGTCCTTCCGGTCCCTGGCCTTTAACGCCATGGAGTGCCTTAAGCTGCAAAGCCTGCAAAGGGAAAAGATCTTAGGAATGATAGAAGTCCAAGGTTGGGAACATGTTGAAGAGGCCCGCTCCAGGGGAAAGGGTGGCATTTTCGTAACAGGCCATCTGGCCAACTGGGAACTCTGCGCTGTGTATGTGGCCCTCAGGGGGCTTCCCATGAATGTGGTGGCTCGGCGCATCTATGTTGAGGAGCTTGACAGGAAACTCGTTTCCATGAGGAGGGCCATGGGGGTGCACACCTTGTATCGCGACCAGTCCATGAGGGTAATGCTCAGGTGTCTGGAGCGAAACGAGTTTTTGGGTGTTCTTCCGGATCAAGACGTGAGAAGGGTGGGGGGCATCTTCGTGGATTTTTTTGGAAGGCCTGCATACACCCCGGTGGGCCCAGCCTTGCTGGCCCTCGCCAGTGGAGCGCCTCTGCTGCTTGCAAGAGACATCCGCATGGGAACCAGACACCATGTCACAGTGGACCCACCCATATACGCGAATCGCGAAGCCCCGAGGCATGAGGAGGTAAGGAGGCTGGTCTGTCTTTACACCAATAGATTGGAGGAGTTCATAAGGGAACACCCTGATCAATGGGTTTGGATGCACAGGCGTTGGCGCACCCGCCCCCCTGAAGGATCATGAGGGGAGGCTTTCATGTGGGGCGCAGTTTCTTGGGCTGGTTTTGTGCCTCATGGTTCATAGCCAGCTTCGGATTCCCACATTTGGTATCATGTTGAGGTTTTATTAGCCTAGCTCCCTTGAGATGTTTCCATTTCAGGGGCGAATCCTCGCCTCAAGGTGTTCTCGGTTACAGTTCGGGGCTCCATGAACTGGATGAGATAGTCCGGGCCACCCGCCTTGGAGCCTATTCCAGACATCTTGAACCCCCCGAAGGGTTGGCGGCCTACGATGGCCCCCGTGATCTTCCTGTTTATATAAAGGTTTCCTACCTTGAAATCCCTTTTTACCCTTTCTATGTTTGCAGGTGTTCTTGAATAGAAGCCTCCTGTCAGGGCATAAGGAGTTGCGTTGGCTATCTCCAGAGCCTCATCGAGATCCTCAGCCTGCATGACGCAAAGCACTGGCCCAAAGATTTCCTCTTGAGCCAACCTGTGTTGGGGGGGTATTCGTGCAAATATGGTGGGTCCAATGAAATAACCTTCCTTGGGAGCTTCTCCCTGGAAGAGCAGTTCCCCTTCTTTCTTACCCAGCTCAATGAACTCTGAAATCTTGTTGAAGGCCGAAGCGTCTATGACAGCACCCATGCGTGTGGAAGGCTCTGCCGGGTCTCCAACCTTGATGCTCTTGGCAGCTTCCACCAGTCGGTTCAAAAAGCGGTCGTACTGCTCTTTGAGGACTATCACACGAGAACAGGCTGAACACTTCTGACCTTGAAAACCAAAGGCTGACTGAATCACACCCACAACCGCAGCATCCAAATCAGCGTCCCCGTCCAAGATGATGGCGTTCTTACCTCCCATTTCTACCACCGGCCGTTTGAGCACCTCTTGGCCTGGCCGCACTCCAGCAGCCCTTTGAAGTATTTCCAGACCCACATCCTTGGAGCCTGTAAAAGCCACTACAGAAACCCTGGGGTGCTCCACCAGCCAAGCAGCTGTCTCGCTCCCAGTGCACGGGAGATAATGAAAAACCCCTTTGGGAAACCCTGCCTCTTTAACGGCTTCTGCAAGAGCAGCACCTGTGATGGGAGAGAGGCTGGAGGGTTTGTATATGACCGTGTTGCCTGCCACGAGAGCTGCCATGCTCATCCCGGCAGATATGGCAAGTGGAAAATTCCAGGGTGCAATTACCAAAGCCACACCTCTGGGTTCATAAAAGTAATCGTTGGTTTCGCCCGCCATGGGATCCATTCTTTTGGGCTTGGCAAGCCTAAACATCTCCCTGGCATAATACTCGCAAAAGTCTATGGCTTCGCAAACATCCGCGTCGGCTTCCCTCCAGGTCTTAGAAACTTCATACACTTGGAGAGCTGCCAATCTATCCCTTTTGGAGCGTAATATCTCAGCTACACGCATTACCAAGGCAGCACGCTGTTGGGCCGAGGTCTCCCTCCACTGATCCAGGGCCCTGTAGGCCGATGTAACTGCTCGTTCCGCTTCCTCCCGAGTGGCCAGGAAGGTGCGTCCCACCACCTGGGAGGGTCGTGCAGGGTTGATAGAGATTAGCTCCCTGGATGTGGAAAGCTTCTTGCCATCCACCCAAAGGGGAAAGCTCCCTCCCAGTTCTCGTTGAACGGCTGAAAGCGCCTTGCCAAATGCGTCCCTCAATGGGGATCTTGCGAAATCCCTCGGGGGTTCAGGATGGTAAGGCCCTGGCCATGGAGGGACCGAAGATGGCCCCTCAAGAGGCTCCTCATGAATCTTGGGAGCTGAAAGAAGCTGTTGCTGGGGCACTCCCTCTGCAAAGCTTTTTCTCAAAAAGGACTCGTTGGAGGTGTTCTCCAAGAGCCTGCGAACCAAATAGGCCATGCCTGGAAGCAGTTCGCCTATAGGGGAGTAATCGCAAACAGGAATTCCCAAATCCAACAAGGCCTTTTTTACGGGTTCAGCCATGCCGTAGAGCATCTGGATCTCCATGGCATTGTCCTTTACTCCGAGATGCCTTGCGGCCACAATACCATGGGCTATTGATCTCACATTGTGACTTGCAAGGGCAGTTTTCACCAATGGATAGGCTTCAAGGCAGATACGGGTAGCCTCTTCGAAGGCAGCATCTGTTTCACCCTTCTGGAGAAATACCGGCGCAGGCCACCCGTTCCAACGGGCCACCACTTGCTCGTAGTCCCAATAGGCCCCCTTGACCAAACGAATGGTCACAGGCCTGGATCTGGCTCTGGCCCACTGGATAATTTCCTCGAGGTGATCCCTGTAATCCCTCAGATAGGTCTGGATGACTATTCCCGCAGAAGGAGCTTCCAAGAATTCCTCTTCTTCCAAAATGCTCTTGAAGGTGGCTAAGGTGAGTTCCAAAAAGGCGAACTGCTCCATGTCTATGTTGACAAAAGCACCATGTTGGCGTGCCTGCCTGAAGATAGGCGTCAACCTCTGTTTCAATGCACAGACCGAGCCATGGAAATCCACGGGATCCATTTGAGAGAAAAGAGAGGACAACTTCAAAGATATGCTAAGCCTGGGGAAATTTTTTTCCCTTTCCCCATGTAGGGAGGGCCAAGTGGCTACCAGGGGGCCCAACACTTTAAAGAGTTCCAGATACCGACGCTGATACTCCTGTGCCTCCTGTTCGCTCACAGCCACCTCTCCCAAGAGGTCCAGTGTGAAGGCTATGCCTTGCTCCCAGTTCTGCCTGAGCAAATCCACCGCCTCTGCTGGAGTGCTGCCTACAATGAAACGTTTTGCTATCTCTTCCACATTCCTCCTGACCTGTTGTGCAGCCAGAGGGGCTGTGACTGGATTTGAAGCCAGGGAGCTCACAAGCCACTGGAGCATGGGTGGCAGCTCTGCCCCCTGCTGGATCAAATATTGCTTGAGATGCTCAGCCACTTGTTTGGAAGAACTAAGGGCTGGAAGAACATCCACCAGTCTGAACATCTGAACCTTGAAAGAGGGATGTTCCATGCACCATTCCAGCATTCTACCGACCCAATAATCCTTTCTAAACAAAGAAGGCTTCTCAGAGCCCATTCTAAAGAAGATCTCCCTGCCTAGGGCCTGTACCTCTTCCTCCCAAGGAGAAATCATTAGTTTCATCTGCGCCTCCCGGGCACTTCGGCCCCTGTCCTGTTCAAGGATGTCCAGGCCCTGGAGGACCAGGCCACCATTGAAATTCTAGCACATAGGCAGCTTCGAAAGGACCAAAACTCCCTTACCTCACACGAGCCTTTGCATCAGGAGAGCTAAGGCCGTTTTGACAAAGCAAATCCCAGTCAAGTAAGAGGATTTGTTCAGCACAGGCCATGGGATTATACTAGAGGCATTCCCATAAAGGCTTTTGCTCAGGAGGGCCTGGGAGGAAGGTTTGAGCTTTTCAGGGAAATCTAGCAAGTTTTTGGCACTAGGGGTTGCAGTTGTTCTCTTGGCGGGGCTATTGGCTTCACTCAGGTGGATCTGGCTTCCTAGATTCCTTAACAGCGAAGATCTAAAGGCCTCAATATGCAAACAGATCCAGCACCATACCGGTTACAGAGCCAAACTGGAGTCCCTTGAGCTGTCCAGCTTTTTTCCCATGGAAATGATGGGACAGGGCTTTGCGTTGGAAACTCCAGAAGGAGAGCCCTTCTTGGCTGCCCCGCGTATAGTGGCCAAGCTTGGCTGGAAAGAGCTTGTGGCAGGACAGGTGGTCTTCCACTCCATGATCATGGAGGGTCTGGAGATAGAGCAACCAGAGCTCCTATTGCTTCAACCCCAGAAAGGAGGAGCAGGACTTGTGAGGCTTGGCCATATCAGAATTAGGGACTCCACCCTAAGGTGGCCTTTGGCTGGGCAGACCCATCTCTTATTGAAGAACACGGAGGCGGATATCCATTTTGCTGCAGAAAAAAATACTGTGGAGTTTCGCCTTAGGGGAAATATTAGAACAGAGAGCTGGCTTTGGCCGGTTGTGATGTCTGGGAGGCTGGAGCCAGACGGCTCAGCAAAGGCCATCTTAGAAGCGGATTCCATGCCCTTGGAAGCTCTGAGTCGGTTGTTGTTTCCTGGTTTGGAAATGGACCGAGTTACAGGAGAATCAAAAATAGCCGTCAGGCTCCAAAGACAAATTAACGGTCAGCTCCGCTGGAGCGGATCTTTGGAGGCAAGACAAGTAAGGGTGAAATGGCCCGGAATGCTGGATGCACCCTTTGAAACTCCGAAGCTGAAGGCAGAAGCCAGTGGAAACTGGGAGAATGGCTCCTGGAGCGTTCAGGAGGCTCGAATAAACAGCCAGGATCTGACCCTGGAGGGACAGCTCAGCGGTTATGCCGAGGGTTTGAGGGGTTGGGTGCGCGCTGGTGCATTTCCCTTTGAGAGAGTCGTCCCTTATCTGGGGCGCGAACTCATAGGCTCTGCTCTTTACGGCTTTTTCAGAGAGGATCTTCTCCGGGGAAAGGGCAAGGAGGTTGTGTTCAGCCTTCTGGCAGGGGACCAGAAGCCCAATGGCAATCCAAACGGGCTGATAATGGAACTGGAGTTTGAAGAAGCTGCCATTCGTTTTGATCCGCGTTTGCATCCTCTTGAAAAACTCTCCGGCATCTTGGTTTGGCAAGGAGACCGGGTTTGGTTCAAGAACCTCAAAGGTCAATACCGTAACCATGCCTTCAAAGACATGGAAGCCCGCATCACAGAGATCGGAAAGGTCTCCTTGCTGGAAGGCAGATTCTCTTTGGAGCTGGCTTGGCCAGAGTTCGAAGAGCTTTTCTCCACAGTGGCACCCCTGAAGACTAAAGGGCCCGTCCTGTCGAACCTGCAAGGAAGCGCCATGCTTGAGCTGGGTATCAGGAAAGCTTTCTTGCTTAAGGATCCTCTTTCTTATGAGGCCATGATCCAAGTCAATGGGGCCTGGGGTTCAATTCCCTGGATATCAGGCCCTTGGAAGGTGACTTCGGGACAGATAACAGCCACTCCCAAGAGGGTAGAAATAGGATATCTCAAAGGCACATGGGATGACTCCTGGTGGGAGGCAGCGGGCTCCATAGAGAACTGGGGAGAAGAAAGTCCTGGGGTACGTTTCCAGGGGAACATGGGGGTTTCTTCTGAACAATTACAAAGAGCACTGGCTCGGGTCCTGCCCGGGATGAAGCTCAACAGTGCCCAAAGCGTTCCTATGGAATTTGCAATCCAGGGTGATCTTTACCAAGCCACTGCTAGATTAAAAAGCGATCTATCGGATGCAGAGCTGAGTTACAAAGAAATATGGGAGAAACCCAAAGGGGATGCTTTGGACCTGGAAGTGGTCATAGAGGGTAGCAGCCTTGAGGACTGGAATTTGGAAGAAGTGCGGATCAGGGATGGGGATGTGCTTGTGCTGGCTAGAAGGTCCCCTTCCTCTCAAGGAGATGTTTGGAATTTGTCTTGCGCCTCCTGTGATGTCAGCTCCATTGCAAAACGCTGGAGTGCTTTGAAGGGAAGGCTCGAAGGAGGCCATGTTGAGATCAGTGTTGTTTTGAGATCCGGCCAATCCCCTCATTGGGATGCCAGTATTAAAGCCAGGGAAGTGAAGCTAGCTCCGGAGGTGGCCGGCAGCCCATTGGTGATCCACTCTGGGAATTTCCAGGTTAATCCTTCGCTTATCATGGTTGAGTCCGCGCGATTCAACATGGAATCTCATGATGTGACCTTTTCGGGTTCCATCAGGGTCCAAGGGCAAGACAGGTTCAAGGTCCAGGGAGGTTTGAGGGGAGAGGAGTTGGATCTGGATTCATTCCTGGCCAGCAAGGCAAAGGAGCCAAATGGGGAAAGGGAGCCTCAATCCAGGCATAATCTTAAGAAATGGGTAGAAAAGCTTGAGGACTCAGAGCTTGGCCTGGCCTTCCGGAGCATGAGATTCATGGGCCTTGAGTTCACGGGAGTGCAGGCCAGAATTCTAAAAAAGACCGATGGTATTTCCTTGGAAGGCTATGCGGGTCGACTGGCATCTGGAGAGGTTTCCATGAGAGGGGATTTGAGCCCAGAGGGGATCTGGAGGCTGGTTGGGAATCTCACAGGAGCCCGCTCCGCTGAATTGTTTCCTGCCCTGGGCTTCAAGGAGGCGCTAATAGATGGAACCTTGGGAGTGGGCGTAGACATTCAGGGAGGAGCCAACAAAGATTCCAGCGGTGGTTATCGTGGCATATTGAATCTGGAAATAGAGAAAGGGTTGATAAGGCGGTTTCCAGTCTTGGCTAGTGTGCTGTCTATGATGAACTTGACTCAACTTCTCACCGGGAGGCTTCCTGATTTGTCCTCCGAGGGCATGGTCTTCACAAAGATCAGGGGAACCTTCCAGCTTGACCAAGGGATATTGAAGACAGAAGACCTCAGGGTGGAGAGCGAGGCTGTGGTGATCACCATGGTGGGAGAGATTGATCTGAAGCAAAGACAGTGCGACCTGAAGGTGGGAGTGCAGCCCTTTGTGGGAGTAGATCGTTTTATAGACAAGCTTCCTGTTATTCGCCATTACCTGGCAGGACCGAAGCGAACGGTGCTGGCTACTTATTTCCTGGTGACCGGCCCTTTGGATCAACCTGAGGTGAATGCCATTCCGTTTCGCTCTCTTGGACAGACGGTCATGGACATGTTCCTGCGATTGTTTCAGAATCCTTTTGCGGATCTGGGTCCGCCTGGCACTGTACCCCAGGAGCCCGAAGCCCCATATGGGGCTCGCTGAAGGGGGTTGCATCGCAGTGCCAAAGGTTTATATTTATAACATCTGGATAGGAGCAGGCAGATCAATTCAGCCTGGTCACCAAGGGACAAAGGTCCCGTAATGTATTCATCATAGGGGGGGTTAGGTGATGCCCGTTTACGAGTACAGCTGCCAGGGGTGTGGTAAGGAGCTGGAAGTTATGCAGAAGATAACCGAGAATCCTTTGGAGACTTGCCCTTCTTGCGGTGGTGCTCTCCAACGTCTTATTTCCAGCACTTCTTTCATCCTAAAGGGCACCGGTTGGTATGCCACGGACTATGCCCGCAAGGGTTCTTCAGCCTCTAATTCCTCCTCCCATAGCTCCTCGGAGTCCAAATCGGAAAAGGATTCCTCCAAGGGTTCAGCATCTGAAAATAAAGATTGAGCGTAGTCTTAGTCTATTGAGCCCACCTGGGTGCACCTTTCCCGGGTGGTTTTCTCTTGTACGGGGCAATATGGGCTTGCTGCCCCAAATAGTGTTCCCAAAAGGCCCTGCCCCCGGTTCCCTTGGCCCATTTTTGGACCTGGAGTTGGGGAAGGACCCCACATGGAAGATGAGTCTGCATTTGGATGGATCAATTCCTCCCAGAATATCTTGAAGTTACCCTTCGTTATTCATTAATCTGAAATAATGCTGGTCAGGGGAGGAGGCCGTGGAAAAAAAACCGCTTTGCCGAAGGGACTTTGCTCGGGCCTTATGGCTGGGCAGCTGCGGGCTTGCCCTGAGCTCTTTTCCTTTTAGATCCATGGCGGTTCAGGCATCGGAAGAGGAGCTCAAGGAGGTGATGTTTTACAAAAACCTGGAAGAGAAAAGGGTGGAGTGCCAGGTGTGTCCGAGAAGATGCCGTGTGGCGGATGAGGAGAGGGGGTTTTGCGGCAACAAGGAGAACCGTGGTGGGCGTTATTACACCTTGGTCCATTCCAGAGCCTGTGCGGTTCAGGTGGATCCCATAGAAAAAAAACCCTTCTTTCACTTCCTGCCTGGCAGTCTATCCTTTTCTATTGCTGCGGCCGGCTGCAATATAGAATGCCAATTCTGTCAGAACTGGCAGATTGCCCAGTTCAGGCCAGAGCAGGTGAAATCCGCCTTCTTGCCGCCGCAAGAGGTGGTAAGAAGGGCCCAGCAAGCTTCCTGTCAGAGCATAGCTTATACCTACTCGGAGCCTGTAAGTTTCTACGAATACATGTTTGACACGGCAGTGGAGGGGCAGAAGAGAGGTATTCGCTCGGTGGTGGTCACAAATGGTTACATCAATGAAGAGCCCCTAAGGCGCCTTTGTGATCATGTGGCGGCGGTAAAGGTGGATCTGAAGGCCTTCACAGAGAAATTCTACAAGGAGATTTGCAGGGGAGAATTAAAGCCTGTAAAGGAGACCCTTGTCAGGCTCAAACGTTGGAACGTGTGGACGGAGATAGTGGTGTTGGTTGTACCAGGACAGAATGATCAGCCGGTTCAGGTCAAAGACATGGCCAGATGGATTCGAGAAGAACTCTCAGCTGATGTACCTCTACATTTCACCAGATTCCATCCAGCGTACAAGATGCGGGATCTGCCTCCCACGCCTGTTGCCACCTTGGAAAGATGCTCAAGCATAGCCAAAGAGGAGGGGTTGCATTTTGTGTACGTGGGCAATGTGCCGGGGCACCCCCAGGAGAACACCCGCTGTCCGGGTTGCAATGAGGTGGTGATCGCCCGGAAGGGGTTCGCTGTTTTGAGCAAGAATCTGATGGAAGGCCGCTGCCGATACTGTGGTGAATTCATCCCAGGCATATGGGTGTAACTTTGAGGCCGCAATTGCAAAAAATATCTAAAAAGTTCTTCCGGTCTTGCCCGTGCACAGCTTTGGAGTTCAGCAATTCCTCTCGTAAATTATCCTCATACCGTCCAACAGAAGGAACTCGTCTACCTCTTCTATGGTGCTAGACTCTGAGGCTATGAGCTGGGCCAGCCCGCCCGTAGCCACAACCCTGGTAGCCCCCTCTCCATGTTCCTTGCGTAATCTTTCCACTATGGCATCCACCAGCCCCACATATCCCCAGAATAATCCGGACTGGATGGAACTTACCGTGTTCTTGCCCAGCACTGAAGCTGGCCTGGCAAATTCCACCTTGGGCAATTGAGCCGTTCTTTGAAACAGAGCCTCGCTGGCCACTCCAACCCCAGGGGCTATGGCCCCACCCAGGTATTCCCCTCTGGGAGAAATCAGGTCGAAGGTGGTGGCTGTGCCAAAATCCACCACTATGACTCCCTGACGATATCTCTCGAAGGCAGCCACAGCGTTGACTATGCGGTCTGCTCCCACCTCTCTGGGATTATCGTAAAGGATTGGCATTCCGGTCTTTATCCCTGGTCCCACCACCAGAGGTCGCACACTGAAATAACGCTGGCAAAGCTCATTTATGGCTCTGAGCAGAGGTGGCACCACGCATGAGACCACAACGGCCTTGACCTCCGTCATGGGCAGCCCAGCCCATTGAAAGAGATTCCATATCAACATGCCGAACTCATCGGCCGTCTGCCCCTGAATGGTCCTGATACGCCAATGGCTTAGCAGGTTTTTGTTTTCATACACTCCGAACACGGTGTTGGTGTTTCCAACGTCCACCACCAGCAACATCTCAGACCTCCCTCAGGCAGGTTGGTGTGCAGAATCCATGGATTAGCCCGGATTATTCCCCAGGATCCATTGTCCTGTGACGCTGCTTTTCCATGTCCATGAGCTTTGGATCCGCCCTGGCCCCAATCAGTGGAAAGCACAGATTAGCTCCTTACCACCTCCTGGAGCCTTCTTATACCATCTGAGAGCTTGAGACTCTTGTTCTCTAGATCCAAAGCCCTAGCTCTTGCCCGTTGGACCACTTCCGCAGGTGCTTTCCCAATGAAACCCTCGTTACCCAGTTTTGCCCTCACTGCCTGGAGTTCCCTTTCTATGTGCTCTCTCTCTCTGGTGAGCCTGTTTAGTTCCTTTTCCAGTTCCAGGACTCCTTTCAAGAGCAAGTGTATCTCAACTGCCTCTGAAACCGAATAGACAGCCATGGGAGGCCTTGAGGCCCCGGCATCCACCAATAAATCCTTTACCCTCGCTAGGGTGCAGATCATGCTCTGATGTGCTTTCAAAGTGTTTTCCAACTCAGCAGGGGGAATCAGCACCACATTCACCTTTGCCCCAGGTGGTATCTCCATCTCTGCCCTGAGATTTCTGATTCCAGCTACCACGGCCTGAAGAACTCGCACCTCTTGTTCAGCTTCTTCATCCAGTAACTCCCGTGAAGCTTTGGGATAGGTGGAAGCTATTATAGATCCTTGCCTTCCGGGAATGGCGTGCCAGATCTCCTCTGTTATGAAAGGGGCAAAGGGATGAAGAACCTGAAGCACCTGAGCCAGAACCTCCAGCATTACGGCCTGGATCCTCTTTTTCTCATGGAGTTGGTCAACATTGTAAAGAGAAGGTTTTATCCACTCCAGGAACCAGTCGCAGTACTCATGCCAGAGAAACTGATAGATGGCTCCAGCAGCCTCGTTAAAACGGTATGAGTCCAGGTGTTCCCTGACTTCAGCTACTGTCTTGGTGAGCCTACTGAAAATCCATCTCTCCACCAAGGTGCGATCCTTTTCCTGAAGAGACGGTCTTGGGGGAGCTTCCCCCCCATCCAGGTTCATGAGCACAAAACGAGCGGCATTCCAAAGCTTGTTCATGAAATTGCGATAGCCTTCCACCCGTTCCGTGGAGAGTTTGATGTCTCTACCTTGAGCCGCAAATGCCGCCAGGGCAAACCTGAAGGCGTCCGCTCCATACTGATCGATCACCTCCAAAGGATCGATCACATTTCCCAAAGACTTGCTCATCTTGCGGCCTTCAATGTCCCTCACTAGGGCGTGGATGTACACTTCCCTGAAAGGAACCTCTCCCATGAACTTGAGGCCCATCATAATCATTCTGGCCACCCAAAAGGTCAGGATGTCAAAACCTGTGACCAAGAGATTAGTTGGGTAGTAGAACTGTAGCTCACGGGTCCTCTCAGGCCACCCCAGGGTGGAAAAAGGCCAAAGTGCGGAGCTGAACCATGTGTCCAACACATCACTGTCCTGCTCTAAATTTGGGCTGCCGCACCTTGAGCAGTTTTTCGGGTCCTGGCTGGCCACGGTTACGGCTTCGCATTCCATGCAATACCAGGCCGGTATTCTGTGACCCCACCAGATCTGTCTGGATATGCACCAGTCCTTTATGTTTTCCATCCAGGCAAAATAATCGTTTTCCCATTTCACGGGAATGATGCGGATTCTTCCCTCCCGAACCGCTCGAATCGCTTCTTTGGCCAATGGCTCAACCTTCACGAACCATTGCTTGGAAAGGGTTGGCTCAATGACCGTACCACATCTCTGGCAGTGGCCCACCTTGTGTGCATAAGGCTCAACCTTTTCCAAAAGCCCTTGCTGTCTCAATGCTTCAAGCACGGCTGTCCTGCACTGCGCCCTGTCCAGCCCTGCGAAGGCCCCGGCCTCATGGTTCATTCTGCCTGCTTCATCTATTACCCTGATTTTCTCCAGCCCGTGGCGGTTGCCTATTTCAAAATCATTGGGGTCATGAGCCGGGGTTATCTTGAGGGCCCCTGTTCCGAAATCTGGCTCCACGTAAGGATCCGCGATTATGGGAATAGATCGTCCCACTAGAGGAAGCACGCAATGGAGTCCCACCAGGCCTCTGTACCGTGGGTCTTGGGGGTTCACGGCCACAGCTGTATCGCCGAGCATGGTCTCTGGCCTGGTTGTGGCAACGGTTATGAATCCGGATCCTTTGATTAGGGGATACCTGATGTAATAAAGACTGGATCCATGCTCCTGATGTTCTACCTCAAGATCCGACAGGGCAGTGGAACATCTGGGGCACCAGTTGATTATGTAATCCCCCTTGTAGATGAGTCCCTCTTTGTAAAGCCGCACGAAAACTTCCCTGACAGCCCTGGAGAGCCCTTCATCCATGGTGAAGCGCTCCCTGCTCCAATCGCAGGAGGCCCCGAGGCGTTTGAGCTGGTGGATGATCTGTCCTCCGTATATCTCCTTCCACTTCCAGACTCTTTTTATGAACTCTTCCCGTCCTAACTGATGACGAGTAAGCCCTTCACGGGCCAGCTGTTTTTCCACTACGTTCTGGGTGGCAATGCCGGCGTGGTCCGTGCCCGGCATCCACAACACATTGAATCCGTCCATGCGCTTGTACCGAACGCAAATGTCCTGGAGAGTGTTGTTGAGGGCATGACCCATGTGAAGTGATCCAGTAACATTAGGGGGCGGAATCACTATGGAATAAGGAATGCCCCCTTTTTCGGGTTCAGCCCTGAAAAGCTTCTGTTGCTCCCAGTAGGGATACCATTGTTGCTCTATCTTCTGCGGGTCGAAGGTCTTGGGAAGTTCAGTGCCCATTCTGTCTACTCCAATGCCTGCTATATGGCTCAATCAGCCCTTGGCTTGACTAAGACTATTTTGCCTTTTTGCCACCCATATATCTTTCCATGAACAGATCTATGCTCAGATTCTACCTATTTTTTCCCTTCCGGTCCGGCTCTGCTCATGACCCTAGAATGGCTGGACTTGCCGGAAACCTTTGGGCGCAACCGCAAATTCTACCTGGCCTGCTCACCATGGGCATGAGTAACTGGTCTGCTAAGCTTAATCCATTCATTTTTTCTTGGGAACAGGGATTCAGGAAAGCTCAACTCCCAGCCTTCGGAAGACAATTTCTTGCCCCCAAAGATTCCTTTCTTGGCGAAAAATCCTGATAAAGGAAAAATGAAAGGGGGATCGGACCTCAATCCCCCAATAGCCCCTTCCAATACCTAAGGCCCAACCACTCTAGTAAGATTTTTCCCCCTTACACCCTTTCATCAGAACCCTGTTTTATTCTTTCGATCTCCTCCAACACGATCCTCTCGGCCTGCTCCAAAGCCACGGCGCGGGCGACCTTCTCCACTATGGGTGGGGCCATTTGTGCAAGAATTCTTTCCACCATGTCTTGGAGATTCCTGGCCAGCTCCCGTCTTATTCCCTCTTCTGAAAAAGGATCCACCAATCCAAAATCTTCCTCTATTAGTTCCAGCCGAAGCCCCTGGGCAAGGGGAGGGATCTGTGTCACAGAAAGCTCCAATATCTCTAAGGGCTGAGCCCCGGCTTCTTCACTCACAGCAGCCAGGATCCCCAACTCCTCTTCCAATGGCACCTCCTCCAAAGGCTCCAGACTCACCCCTGCTTTCAGATGGGGTTGCTCTGGGAACATGTAGGGCGCCTGTTCCAGAGGTTTCCTGGACTCCTGGGGTTGCTCCACTGTGGGAAGTGTAAACTTTGTATCTACTGCCTTCAAGGCAGGAGATTCAACCGTGGTTTCATCTTGCCCAAGACTCTCCTCAGCCAGATCCAGAGAGATTTCGGTTTCTTCCCAATCCAGAGAGGTTTCCTCCAAAGATTGACCCAAGTCAGCCTCGAGAGTTTCAGCCATCCCCTCCAGGCCTTTATCTTCAGGCACAGCCTCCAGATCGGCCTGTCCAAGCTCCTGCATCTCTTCAAACTCGATAGTGGTCTCCTCAAGTCCCTCCATGGCCAGAGAATCCTCTTTTGTGGAAGCCAGCTTCTCCCCCTCATCAAGATCGAGAGCCTCCAGCTCATCAGTATCGATTATGCTCTCCGAAGCCATCTCCTCCTTGAGGCTCTCTTGAGTGTCCAGGATCAAGCCTGCTGCCTCTTCTTCTGTCCCTAAGAGGGACTCCCCCTCTGTTTTTCCCAGGGCCAGCTCCTCGTCCAGATCCACCCCCAACTCCACCTCATCTGTGGCCAGGAGCTCATCCTTACCTGCATCCGATTCCAAATCCTCCTCCAGGGAGCCCAAACCGTCGGCTCCCTCCAGCTCCAACTCCCCCAAATCCAGCTCGTCTATCTCCTCCTCGAAAGATATTTCCTCCAACTCTTCTGTTTTTATGCCTCGCCGAGCTGCTGAGGGTTCAGAAACGGCTTCCAAATCCAATTCATCCAACCCCTCAAGGGTGACCTCAGAGGTGGCCGCCAAAGCCCCGCCCGGCTCATCTAGCTCTTCGGTCAGCTCCAAGATGGAATCATCCAGATCGATTTCTCCCAGATCAAACTCCTCTTGGGAGGCCTCCTCCTGGGTTTCCACGATCTGCATTTCAGATGTGTCCAGTTTGAAGGTGGACTCCATTGTCATGTCCACAACCGCCAGAACCTGCTCAAGGAGCTCGGTGCCTTGGAAAGGTTTGGCCAGCTGGGCTTCGGCACCTGCAGCCCTGGCTCGTTCGGGATCCTCTCCTGAAGACATGATGATGACCGGGACCGACATGAGATCCGGATCTTCCTTCACCCTGCGGCAAACTTCGTATCCGTCCACATCCGAGAGGTCTCCATCCAGCAAGATGACGTCAGGGTGAAGCTTCTTGGCCTCCAAGACAACCTCCGCACCCCTGGAGACCGAGAGAACTTCGAAGTCCTTGGGCTCGAGGGTTGCCTCAACGGCCCTCTGCACGGCAATGCTGTCTTCGGCCAGCAGAACTTTTCGAGCCATAACACCCCCTCACACGTTAAGGACCAACCCTCCCAGGGAGGGTTGTGTCCGTCTTCTAGGATCTCGGCTCCGAGTCCTACCCAGGAGCATTTGGCGGCCCCGAGACTCCCCACATACGTTGCTCCCTGCATTAGCACACACAAAAAAAACTGTCAAGATATTATATGTTAGGTTAAAAATTTTCCCAAGTCACTTCAGGTTTATTAAGCTTTCCCTGCTGAAGAACGCTTGCTTCCGAATCGCTGCTCCCAGGCTAAGGCAATTGGGCTGGCTATGAACACCGTGGAGTAGGTTCCAGCCACTATCCCCACCAGAAGAGCAAAGGCAAAGTCGTGTATGACTCCCCCCCCAAAGAGGAAAAGGGCCAAGTCGGTTATGAAAACAGTGCCTGCCGTGAGAATAGTACGGCTGAGGGTTTCGTTCACACTTCTGTTAATTATTTCAGCCAGCGGGGTTCTTCTGTATTTTCTTACGTTCTCTCTGACCCTGTCGAAAATAACTATGGTGTCATTGACAGAGTATCCTACTATGGTCAGAAAGGCTGCCACTATGGGAAGATCGATCTCTCTGCCTGTTACGGAAAAGGCTCCCAAGGTTATCATCACGTCATGGAAAAGGGCTGTCACCGCCCCTAAAGAGTACTTGAACTCGAAACGCCATGCCAAGTAAACCAAAATGGCAATCAAAGCCAATATTACTGCCCATGTTCCTTTACGCTGTAATTCTTTTCCTACCTTGGGGCCTACCATTTCGACCCGCCTGATTTCAAGGCCCTCTTTCCCAAAGTGATCCTCAAGGGCCTTCTGGACAAGCTTGGACAGTTCCTCGGGCTTGCCTTCCCCTAGGTCCATTCTTATCAAAAAATCCTGTCCGCTGGCCTTACCAAGTTCCCATGCATTTTGAACTACGAAATTTCCCATTCTTTTTTCTGCTAGGGCTTGGCGCACCTCTGCTGGGGAGGTAGGCTTTTGGGTGCGGAGTTCCACAAGAAGTCCACCTGCAAAGTCGATTCCGAAGTCAGGTCCGCCTTTTACAACCAGTGAAACAATCCCCACAAGGATGAGCACTCCAGATAAGCCCATGAACAGCCATTTTCTTCTTAGAAAATCGATGTTGAGGTCTGAACGGATTAGTTCCATGAGACGCCCTCTTTCTCCTTTACCCTGTCACCCTGATGCCTACTCCTATGGTTCGATGCCTTCCAATGAGGTAATCCATTATTGTCCGGCTAACCCACACCGCTGTAAAAAGGTTGGCCACCAGTCCAATGCATAAGGTGACGGCGAATCCCCTGAGGGGACCGGTCCCGAACTGAAACAGCAAGGCTGCTGCTATGAGGGTTGTGAGATTGGAGTCGAAAATGGCGGAAAAGGCACGGGAAAAGCCTGCATCCACCGCCAGCCTGAAGGGCTTGCCTGCCCTTAGCTCTTCCCGGATTCGCTCAAAAATCAGCACATTGGCATCCACTGCCATGCCCACCCCCAGTATTATGCCAGCTATGCCTGGAAGGGTGAGGGTAGCCCTGAGAGCCGCCAGGGCGGCCAGCACGATCATCACATTGAAGGCCAGCGCCAGGTCTGCTACGACTCCTGCTGTGCCATAATACAAGGCCATGAAGATCACCACTGCCACTGCCCCAACCAGACCTGCCGTAAGCCCTGCCTGGATGCTGTCCTTTCCCAAAGAGGGTCCCACCGTGCGCTCCTCTTCAATTTCCACTGGCGCGGGCAAAGACCCGGCTTTCAGAACCACCACCAGATCCCGTGCCTCCTCCGGAGTGAAGTTACCCTCTATCACCGCTCTTCCTCCGTAGTGGCGCTGTTTAATGACCGGGTGGGAATAGACCGTGTTGTCCAGAATTATGGCCAGTTCCTTTCCCACATTGGCCTCAGCCACCTGGTCAAAGATCTTGGCTCCTCTGGAATCAAAACTTATGCCCACCTTGGGCATGTTATACTCAAACTCCACCCTAGCCTGATCCAGCATATCCCCTGTGAGGAGAGTCTGTTTCTTGACCATAATGGGCTCACCGCGAACTCTTCTCCTAGTTTGAGGATCCACCTTGGAGGTATAGAGGATCTCGGAGTCTGGAGGCACATTTCCCCTAAGCGCATCCTCTAGAGAGTGCTCCCTGTCCACTATCTTGAATTCCAGCAGAGCTACCCTCTTAATCATCTCCTTGGCATGTTCCACATCTTCCACCCCTGGCAACTGGACCAGGATTCGATCCTCACCCTGAGCCACTATGTCGTGCTCTTTCACTCCTTCGGGGTCAAGGCGGTTCCTTATGGTCTCCACAGCTTGTCTAACAGCGTTTTCCCGAATCCTATCGGCCTCTTCCTGGGAAATCTGAAATCTGACCCTGAGTTTTCCCTCTTCTGGTGCTGAGGAAACCCGTTTGAGCCCGGGATACTGCCTGGAGACAATATTGATCAGGTCTGGTTCCTGTTCAGGCTTCAGCAAAACGATCTCCAGCTCTCTGTCCTTGGCTTCCAGCCTGGCAAACCGCACTTTGTCCTTGACCAGAAGGTCCTTGAGGTCTCCAGAGATCTGTACAACAGAATTCTTTACAGCTTCTTCCACCTTTACCTGCAAGAGCAGATGGGCCCCACCTCGGAGATCCAAACCGAGGGATATCTTCCGGGAGTTCTTTTTCCAGAATTCAGGCAAGTCATTCACCAAGGAGGGCCCTACAAAAAAGATGCAAAGAAGCAATACCACCAAGATGGAAAGCCCCCGCCATCTGATATCTATCTTCATCACTTTTTGCGCTCCTTCACGGTTTCCAGCTCGGGCCTGGCGCAATCCTCACAACATGCCCATCTTTCAATCCGCAGTCTCGCCCTCTTCCTCTTTGCCCTTTTTTCTCTCTGCCTTGCGATTGGTGGTCTCACCCAGGAGAGGTTGGGATGAAACATTGGAGACCGAGGAACGCAAAACCTTGACCCTCACCCTATCGGCCACCTCCAGGGTGAGAATGGAGTCGCTTATGGCCGTGACCTTTCCTATGAGTCCCCCTCCTGTTATTACGGTGTCGCCTTTCTTGAGGTTGGCCAGCATTTCCCTGTGTTGCTTCTGCCTCTTCTGTTGAGGGCGAATCATCAGGAAGTAGAAAATCGCAAAAATCGCCCCCAACATGACAAAGGTTCCCCATGGAGAAGCCTGCCCACCTCCCTGCGCACCACCTGGTGCCATTGCGTAAACGATGTCTATCAATCTAGTGCCTCCTTTCCTTTTACAATGCTTTGATCTGTCTGCTGAGAGATGCGGTCTCTGAAAAAATCATTCTTATACTGAAGGAGTCTTCCCTCCCTGATGGCGCTTTGCAACTCCTGCATCAAGCTTGAATAATAAAAAAGGTTGTGTAGCGTGTTCAACCTTGAAGCAAGTATTTCTCTGGACATGTAAAGGTGTCTTAGATAGGCCCTAGAATAGTGAGTGCAAGTATAGCATGTGCAGGATTCCTCTATGGGCAGATCCGAACGAGCATTTTCAGCATGTCTTATGTCTAGCTTTCCCCTCCTAGTAAACAACAGCCCGTTTCGTGCACAGCGGGTTGGAAGCACGCAATCAAACATGTCAACCCCCATGGGAACAAACATGACCAGGTCCTCTGGGGAACCCACTCCCATCAGGTATCTGGGCGCATCATCGGGCAAAGCCTCCAGGGCCATCTGGACCATCTCCACACGTTGGGCCGGGGACTCCCCCACGCTCAAACCTCCGATGGCATATCCATGGAAACCCATATCCACCAATTCTTGGGCGCTCCGACGCCTCAGCTCAGGGAAAAGACCACCCTGCACTATCCCAAAAAGGCTTATTCCTCCCGGATCCTGACTCAATACATTCTTGCAGCGCAAAGCCCACCTCAGGGTTCTGTTGGTGGACTCCTCTGCATACTGACGGGAAACATCATGTGCAATGCATTCATCCAAACACATGGCCAGGTCGACGCCGAGATCCTTTTGGATGCTTACAACATCCTCAGGGCTCAAGAAAAGAGGCGTTCCATCCAGATGAGATCTAAACAAGACGCCTTGCTCCGTTATCCTCCTGAGGGTGGAGAGGCTGAAAACCTGATAACCTCCACTGTCGGTGAGGATAGGTCCTGGCCAATTCATGAAGCGGTGAAGTCCCCCCAAATCCCTTATAACCTTTTCTCCCGGTCGCAGGTGTAGATGATAGACGTTGCAAAGAATTATCTGGAAGCCCAGATCTTTTAACTCCTCAGGGGTCATGCCCTTGACAGTGGCCTGTGTGGCCACCGGTATGAAGGCCGGAGTGGTGAAAGCACCGTGGGAGGTGTGGAAAATCCCCAGCCTCCCAGGGCTTTCCATATCCTTTGCAAGCACCTGAAATCCTATCTTTTCATCTATGTTCTGACCAGATGGCCTCTCTAGAGCCTGCCCCATGATCCTTTTGCTCAGGTAATAAGCATTGCGTCTCCATAACTGTAGAACCTGTAGCCCAAAGATATTGCCTCTTCATAAGCCTTCCTGATCTTTTCCTTGCCCGCAAAAGCCATGACCAAGGCCAGCAGACTGGTTCTGGGAAGGTGAAAGTTGGTCAACAAAGCATCAATGGCTTTGAAAGAACATCCTGGCTTAAGGAAAAGATCTGTAAAGCCTCTGTAAGGACTCAAGGTCTGCCCCTGCCCCATGGCCGACTCCAATGCTCTTACAACGGTGGTACCCACCGCAACCACCCGTCCCCCTTGGCGCCGAGTCTTCAGCCATGCCTTACAGCAGCTTTCTGACACCTCCACATACTCAGGGTGCATCCTATGCTCCTCGAGGCTCTTGGCTCGAACAGGGAAAAAAGTGCCTATCCCGACCTGAAGTGTTATGCTGGTCCATAGGACCCCCGACTCCTTCAACTTCTGGAGCACGGACTTGTTAAAATGCAGGCCTGCTGTAGGAGCGGCAATGGAGCCTTCCCTCTTGGCAAAAAGGGTCTGATATCTGCTTCTATCCCTGGAATTGGGACGACGCCCTACGTAAGGGGGAAGCGGCACCTGACCGTGCCTTCGCAAGAAAGAAAGTAGATCTTTCACCCCAGTAAACTCTATTATCCAATACTCGGCCCTGCGGTACAGGGTGCCCTTGACTTTCAAGCCAAAGCTGAGCTCAGTCCCCTCCGAGAGCCGCCAGGAGGGCCTGACCAGGCATTTCCAAACGAGGCTCCTGAAAGCTCCGGTTTCCTGCAGAGGGGGCAGAGGATCTCCGCTTTCTGAGAGGGGTTCGCACAGCAGGATCTCCACCTTCCCCCCTGTGTCCTTTTGCCCCCATAGCCTGGCTGGGAAAACCTTCGTGTCATTGAACACCAGAAGATCATTGGGGCAAAGCCATTTCACCAGATCCCGGAAACGACCATGCCAGATGTTTCCATTCTCTTTGCTTAGCACCAAAAGCCTAGATTCGTCCCTTCGTCTTGAAGGAAACTGCGCAATCAAACTCCCAGGCAAATGATAATCCAATTCTTCTATTTGCATCGCAGACAGTTGCTGCAATTATCCAGATTCCCCAACCCGTGTCAATCCTCCATGGGCCCTGACCCGATGCGCCGGCTACTGAAGAAAGGCCTTGATTGAAGACCGCTCAGGCCTGATGGATGGGGTAGACTTTATCCCCCAGGCGCAGGCAAAAACCCTGCTCTGTGCCTGGTATTTCCTCTATCATACGGGCCAATTGATAGTACGCCTTGCGGGAGAACCTGGCTCGGAACCTGCCTTGTTTCACGCTGCAATAAGGAACATTGTCAAATCCTATGGACAGGCTTTCTGGGTTCAGCATCTCGGTGGTTCCGTCATTGAGGTTTAGAAGGGCTCCCTGAACTCGGCCATTGTTCTCCACAGGAGTCACCGAGCATACCACAAATGGAGCATCTTCCACTGAAACAGTGCAGTCCTGATTCTTCCATCTTATATGGTAAGAGCCGTCTTCCAGCCTAACCAAATGTTGGCTCAGAAAGGATACTATTTCCTCTCTGATTATAGGGGCTCCCTGGAAAAACCACTGCCCTTCTTTGTCAATGTAAATAGTCCCCAAAACCTCTTGAGTCCCCACGTCCCATACCTCAGCGGGCATGCTCACCCATGGCCCTTTGAATCTGCGTTTTGAGCATGAAGGAGCTCATTTCACCCCCCTTTACATCCAGGGGACATTTCCAAACATATGGTCACAGGCCCCTCATTGACCAGTTCCACCTGCATCCGCTCCCCGAAACTGCCCGCCTCCACATGGAGCCCTCTGGAACTCAACTCTTCTATGAACTTATGGTACAAGGGCAGTGCTTCCTGGGGTGAAGCCGCTTCGGTGAATGAAGGCCTCCTGCCTTTCCTACAGTCTGCATAGAGTGTGAATTGAGAGACCACAAGGGCTTCCCCCTGAAGATCTAAAATGGACCTGTCGAATCGGCCTTCCTCATTTTCAAAGATGCGAAGATTAACTATTTTTTCTACCATCTCCATGACTTCTCTATGGGTGTCTCCCTTTCCCACTCCCAAGAAAATCAATAACCCCTTTTCTATTCGTCCCAGAACACTCTGGCCTGCAGTAACCTGGGCGCGACTAACCCTTTGTATCACTACTCTCATGAGGCCTTGGAGGAAACAGGGACTGGAGAAAGACAGATAACCCTAAGGTTCTTTGAGCCCCCAAATCATGTCACAAGATATTTAAAGACTCCGCTTCCCTAAATTAGGCTCAATCCATGCCCATGCTGGGCAGGCCGTCCAAACCTTCTTGCTCTGCCCAGTCCTCCTCCAGTTCCTGATGGCTTGATGCGGCACACGCTATATTTACCCCGCAGTAAGACAGACAGATTTCATCTGTGCACTCGAACTCTCCGAAACAATCCATCCTGCCTTCTAGATCCTGTTCACTCCACAACCTGGACATTTATACCCCTCACCCGCCGGTCTATTCCCGGCCCAAGTCTGGTTGAAATTAGCCTGGTTCCAACCCCTCACCATGGTAAGAGGCTCAGGCTCTCAAGTCCCCTCTTGAGGCTCGCACGATCCGAGCTGTGAGCCCCAAAGAATATTTTTTTATGAACTTTCCCTGGGTGCTAGCCTTCCTTCTTGGGAGGCTGGGCCTCGCTTGTGGAGGAGTTGGAGACATCTATCTCCTCTTTGCCCGATGTGGCCTTTTTAAAATTACGTATGCCCTTGCCTAGGCCACTTCCTATTTCAGGCAGCTTCCCGGCCCCAAATATTATGAGCACGATGAGCAAGATGATTATTAGTTCCCACGGACCTGGTGTGAACATATCGACCTCCCCGGGTCTTTGCAAAACGCCCTGCTTGCATGGCTGTTGGCGGAAGTGCGTGGGAATCGAACCCACCTACCGACTTTTTAGGCCGGTACACTGGATTTGAAGTCCAGGAGGCCCACCAGAACCTCTCCACTTCCACCTGCTCATTCTGGCAGAACCAACAGGCAGTGTCAATGTCCCCGGGTCTTCCAGATCATCACTAACCTATTGGAAATCCCTCTTTTGAGGCTTCAGTTCCCTAGAGTCTATGATGGACTCATGAACATTGCAGGGCCTTGAGAACTCACACCCAGAAGCCTCAAGCCTACCTAAGTTTTGATGCTGCAAATAGTTCTTGACTGGAGACGGGTTTTCAACTAAAAACGGCAAAGACCGACCTGGTTAGGTTCGAAAACGGTTTCCCCGGGAATTCCCGGATATGGAGAGGAGTCATGGTGGTCAGATGCAGGTTGGGGTTGGTGGTCAGTTTGGCATTGATGGTATGTGTAGAATCACCGGCAGTGTCCATGGCCTCTGATCTCTCCGAGGTGCTCATGAGCAAGGGCATGATGTATTATGACAAGGGCTCTTACCGTGAAGCAGCCGAAGCTCTGGGGGAGGCTCTAAAAGAGGACCCGGGCAATCTGGAGATTCGTAAGTATCTTTTTCTGGCCAAGGCCAAAGCCTCGGGAAAGGCTTCTGCCTCTGAGCTGTTCAAAGGGGAGGTGGGAAAGAAGCCTGGAGATCCAAGATTGAAACTGGATTTGGCAGCAGCCTTGTATTTGGAAGGATCTTTTCCAGAGGCCTTGGGGTATCTAGAGGAAGCAAGCAAGTTGGATCAAGCCTCCGGGGAAGTGGTTTTCTTTATGGGCCTGGTGAGGCTCAAACTGGGGCAGACCAAGGAGGCCGTGGGGGATTTGCAAAAAGCCAGGGCACTGGAGCCAAGACTCAGCCAGGCTTCCATGTTCTATGAAGGGCTGGCACTCAAACAACTCAACCAGCATGAGGCTGCCAGCTCGGTCTTCAAGAGGGTGACTGAGATCAATCCCATGAGCGAATATGCCTGGGAAGCTAATAAGATTGGGGCAAGGGAGGCAGGCCCCCGTTTTTCGGCCAGGTTCAGCACAGGGGTGGAATATGACACCAACGTGACCATAGAGGGGCGTAGGAACTCCTTGGAAGTTCCTCTGCACACACCCGATAGGTTTCAGGTGCGTTTCCCCTTTTCTGCACTGATGGATTATCGCTTCCTGGATGTGGGAGAGTGGTCCTTTGGAGGCAGGTACGGCTTTTATGCCAGCGTGCACGACGACAGTAGCGATATGAACGTTCTAAGCAATACTGGAGAGCTTTATGGGGTGTGGCGCAGGGCAGAGTGGTATGTGCGTCCCTTCTATTACTACCAGTCGGTTCTGCTGGGGGGAGATCAGTTGTCAGATACCCACTCCCTGGGAGCCAGCCTCATGTATCATGGACCTTACAACTTGGCCCCTGAGCTTTACTTGAGGGGGCAAAGCAGACAGTACAATTTCCCGACAATACATAAGAGCGACCCTGATTCCTGGAACTTGAGGGCAGAATACAACCAGTATTACCTTCTGCAAGGAGGCCGGGGCTATCTCCGGGCAGGCCTTGGATTTGAGGGAAACCAGGCTGATGGAAGCAACCTGGACTACAAGTCCTTCTTGGTGCTGGCTGGGTTTCAATATCAACTGCCCTGGAAGATGCATTTCAACTTTGATTTCGAGTACCAGAGGCGCTCCTATGACAGAGTTCAGTCTCTGTTCGGATTGGAAAGGCAGGACAACCAGTACTCCATGGCCTGGCAACTTTCCAGACCTTTGGGAAAGGGTTTTGAGGTCAAAGGCAGAATGGCTTTTGTGAGAAACGATTCCAACATTGGGGATTTTGACTATGACCGCCAGATTTACTCACTTCTGTTTTCCTGGAGCTACTGAACTGGGTCGACCCCCGAGGAGGTCCAAGATGAGCATTTGGACAAGAGGTTCTGGAGCATGGTTAACGATTCTGGGCTTTCTATTTTTGGTTTTCTGGAGCTTGCCGGCCCATTCGGCCCAGAAGGTGGGTGTGCTCACCGAGGTGCAAGGAACAGTGGAGATACTTCATGACGGAGAAACTTCCTTCAAGATGGCCAAGCGATACGATGAGGTGTTCGAGAAGGATAAGGTCAGAACAGGCCCTGATGGGAGAGCCAAGATCCTCTACGAGGATGACAGCATGACAGTATTGGCGGAGAATTCTGCCGTAGAAATCCGTCAGTATGAACTGACTTCGGACAAGAAGAGGAAACAATCCGTTATAGGGCTTTTGCAGGGGAAGCTCAGGTTCATAGTAACCAAGTATCTTTCCAAAGAAAGCTCCAATTTTCGGGTCCAGACCCCCACTGCGGTGCTGGGAGTGAGGGGCAGCGACAGCATAGCCATGCTGGAGGGTGACACCACCAAGGCCTATCACATATTTGGGGATCTGGAGATCACCAATTCAGTAACCGGGGAAAAGCTGGTAATCAAGAGCGGCCAGTTTGCCATCATCTTTCCTGATGGGCGCGTGATTACTGGAACCATAGGCACCGAGGAGCTCAAGGAGATCCTGGGTTTCTTCTCCAGGCTCTCGCCTGAGGAGCAAAAAAGGTACGCAGACGAGATCCAGAAGGAATTGCAACAAGAGGGCATAGAGGTAATCCTTCCTCTGCCTGACAGGGAATCGGAGAGCTTTAGGAAGCCGCCGCGTCCCAGGGAACAGCAGGAGGGATACCCCGATTACGAGGGCGGCAGGATGCGCAAACGCTGAATGGGGAGTCTTCTAGGGAAGGCCGAGGGCAATCTGCCAGGGATAGCCTGATTCTTGGTTTTGTGCCCAAGGAGGCTCTGTGTGGTTGTCAGAAATCTGGGGCCTGTTCATTGGAAGGCTAGGCCTGCTAGAGGTCCCTTAGGCGAAATCTCCAAGGTGTGGGTGCTGGGAAGCCCCAGGGGAGTTTTTCATGAGAAGCTTTTTTGTGATTTCGGCCATCGGCAAAGACAGGCCTGGAATAGTGGCCGATGTGACTGAACTGATATTCGAATGCGGTTGCAATCTGGAAGACTCCAGCATGACTCTTCTGGGGGATCACTTTGCCTTGCTCATACTGCTTTCAGGCCAAGGGGAAGACCTTCCAGGGAGGCTTCAGAGGGGATGCAAGCGCTTGGAGTGGGACAAAGGTCTGACTGTGTTTTTGTCCGTGATGCAGGAACAGATCCCCATCCATGGACTGCACCCGGAACCGGATTATGAGGTGCGGGTGGTGGGGCTGGATCGAGCCGGGATAGTGTACCGAACTTCCAAACTTTTGGCCTCCAAGGGGATCAACATCACCAACCTGCATACCCATGTGGAGCCAGCTCCTACCACAGGCAGTCCTGTATTTACCATGGTGATGGAGGTCAGCGTGCCTCAGGAAATGGATCGTAAAGCCTTGCGCAAGGACTTGGAGAGCCTAGCCGAAGAACTTCAGGTGGAGATATCTCTAACCAAACTGCCCAGCCCGGGTCATACCTCCAGGTAGGCCATCTTCGGGCAATGGCACCCCGAGGCACCGGGGTGCTTTGAGTTAAGATAATTTGTGGATTGCAGGCTCCAGCCGAATCCATGGGCCCTGGAAAATAACACCTGCCACATTGGACAACTCCAAGAAACGGCGATCAGGCTTGTGCAAGGGTATCACGGCCCGGGAAGCGTTCCAGAATAAGCCCTTCCTCGTGAAGCGCCAAATGTTGGCCTGGGCCTATGGACTCTAAAGGCTGGTCTTTGATACGTTCCTTGCTCAAGATGGCAATGGGTGTGTTGGGCTGGGCAAAGCGGGATTCCACCAGAGCTAGGCCCATCTGGATCCCCTGGCTGTTGGGGGCTGCGCTGGTGACCCATCCCATGACTTGTTGGGATCTTCTGTGCAAGACCAGATCCCCTGATCTGACCACACGAACTCCCTTCTGAATCAAGCGAAAGCGAATTAGTCTTCTTTTCACTTCTCGACTCTTGGTGAGCATTTCCTTGCGGCCGCAGAAAAATGGCTTGTGAAACTTCACGAACTGCCCCAAACTCGCCTCAAAAGGGTCTATTCCCAGGGGGCCTGCCAGTTCAAAACCGTAAAGGGGAAGACCGGCCTCTATTCGAAGAGAATCCCTGGCCCCGAGCCCGGCTGGAATCACATCCAGGGGTTTGCCCGACTCCAGGATTTGATCCCAAACTTGGGGGGCTTTCTCAGGATGTACAAATATCTCGAAGCCTACCTGCTCTCCTGTGTAACCGGTTCTGGCCACCCAAAGGCATGTACCTCCCATATTGACCTTGGCCACCTGTCCCTTCTTGAGTCCCCTGAGTACCCACCTGTCCGACAGGCTTGCGGCCATTTGCTCCAGGACTGCTCTGGAGGCCGGGCCCTGGAGAGCCAGATCCACCAATGCACTTTCCCCAGCCTCGGGATCTTGCAGGTACTTTAGGCTCAACTCTCCTCCAAAAAAGACTCCTCTGCCTTCCAAATCAAGAGCCACCTCGCCCCTTGCAACAGCCGAAAGCCAACTGAAATCCTTCTCAGCATTGGCTGCGTTGACCACCAGAAGATATCTTTGTTTTTCCAGCCTGTACACCAATAAATCATCCATCACGGCTCCATCTGGGCTAAGCAGAAAACTGTACTGACTCTCACCTGGCCTGAGCCAGCGCACATAATTGGTGGTAACAAGATCCAAAAAATGTGCACCTTCGCCACCCTGTATCTCTATGGTGCCCATGTGGCTCACGTCAAAGAGCCCGGCAGCCTTTCTCACAGCCCCGTGCTCCTCTTGTATGGAACTGAACCAAATGGGCATCTCCCAACCTGCAAAGGGGGCCATTTTTTTTGCCAAAAGCTTGTGTCTTGAATAAAGGGAGGTCCTTCGCAGCGACTGGGGAGAGGGCGGAGGTTCCCAAGGGGAGAAACACCTAGGCCTCTGGTGATCTTTGAGTGCCCAAAGCCCTATGAAGTATGGTTTGTGAATGTCTATAAGAGATGGGTTTTTTTGGAATAGCTCTGGGGCTGCGGTTGACTCCTCCCGATGCTGGGGGAAGCCAGAGTCAGTACAGTTCTCCAGCTGAACCTTGACAGGGCCCTGCACTTTTGCCAGGAGGTCTTCAGGGTCAAAGAGAACATAGCCGTCAGAAAGGTTTCTGAACCAGGTGGCCAAGGGCAATATCTTTCCAAGACCCGAATATATTCTGAAAGACTCCGGGCCTTCTTTGAGAACAAGGATTCGATCCAGCAGTTTGCCTTGCTCATCCAGCACATAGGATTCCCTGGCCTCCCCCATGCCAAGTCCCGTGAGATCCCTTGTGCAGACCTCCTGCAGAAAAGCCCAGGCCCGCTCCCCTTGGATCCTAATAAACAGAGATTTGCCGGAGGAGTCCTTTTCCAGGGCAGATTCGGGAGGGCTGGTCTCGTGGGGATAGCCCAAAGGAGATATTCCGGGATCAACCCCTTCCAGGAGCTCCCGGACCCTGAGCCTGGCCCTTTCCAGCACTTCTTGGGGCAGCTTCCCCCTGGGTAGAGCTCCGCTGGAGCCTCTATAGGTAAAGGGTCTTATCTCTTCCAGGATAAAGGCTATCAAACGGGCCACCTCCTTCATTTCTTGGGGCCCCATGCCCCTTTGGGTGGCCCATGGCGTGCCCAGCCTGATGCCTCTGGCCTGGGCAAATGAGGGATCACCAGGCAAAGAGTTGCGGTTCACCACCAGACCAGCCAAATCCAGGATTCGTGCAGCTATTTCCCCCAGAAGAGGATAACCCGTGGGCCTTCCCAACCCCTTCAAGTCCACCAACAGCAAGTGGGTATCGGTTCCACCATAAAAGACGGTGACCCCTTGAGCCTCCAGGGCATTAGCCAGAGCCTTTGCGTTTTCAACTATTTTTTTCTGAAGTTGCCTAAACTGCTCCCTGTTGGCCATGGCAAAGGCTACGGCCATGGCAGCTATTTTGTTTACATGGGGGCCGCCCTGCTCCCCCGGGAAAACGGCGGAATCCAGCCTCTGGGCAATGGAAGGATCTGTGCTCAAGATAACAGCCCCCCTTGGCCCGCAAAGGGTCTTGTGGGTGGTGAAGGTGACAACATGGGCGATGCCCACAGGATTGGGATATAGCCCGGCTGCGACCAGGCCTGCCGGGTGCGCAATATCGGCCAGCAAAAAAGCTCCCACCTCATCGGCGATCTCTCTTAGCTCCTTCCAGTCCGGAGCCCATGGGTATGAGGTGAAACCAGCCACTATCATCTTGGGGCAGTGCTCTTTGGCTAGGCTTCTCAACTCCTGGTAATCGATTCTACCGGTGCGGCTGGACACACAGTAAGGCACAGCCCTGTAAAGCCTTCCTGATCTGTTAAGCTCGCTGCCATGGGTCAAATGCCCCCCGTGGGCCAGGGCCATGCCCATTATGGTGTCGCCTGGTTGCAGGAGGGCCTGGTACACGGCATTATTGGCTGCAGCTCCAGAAAGGGGTTGAACATTGGCGAAGATGCTTCTGGCCGGGCAATCAGAGGTGGCAAACAAACGGCTCACTCTGGCCTTGGCCAGCGCCTCCACAAAGTGAACGTATTCAGTACCTTTATAGAATCTTCTATCCCCGTACCTTCTGTAGCGAATCAAGTGTTCTTCCACATCCTGAAGCTCTTGCTCGCTGGCTCCCTCCATGAGATTGGGTGGGTAACCCTCTGCATAAACACTGGTAAAAGATGAGGCCAGGGCCTCTCTTACAGCCTTGGGACATATGCTCTCAGAGGGAATCAGAATCAGCTTGAGTCTTTGCCGCCTATCCTCCCATTGGGTGAGTCGGGCCAGGAAAGGATCCACCTCTTGGAGCTCCAAGTCCTTCCACCGCATGTATGAGTCCTTTTCTGCCATCAAAGGAATCTCCATTTCATATGATATGAGCTCTCAGAAAGGCTCTTGGTTGGATGAGTCAAACTTTGCCCGGGGGGCCACCAGCAGAGGCCTTCTGGCTGCAGCCACTTCGTCCAGCCGTCCCACTTTGGTGATGTGGGGAGCTGAACGCACAGTCTCGGGCTCATTGTGCGCCTCCAAGGCTATTTTGCGCATGGCCTCCACGAACCTGTCCAATGTTTCTGGGGTCTCGGTTTCTGTGGGTTCTACCATGAGAGCCCCTTTTACGATGAGCGGGAAGTAGATGGTGGGGGGATGAAAACCATAATCCATCAATCTCTTGGCAATGTCCAAGGCCTGAATTCCTAGACGGGCCTGGTTTCGGTCGGAGAAGACGCACTCATGCTTGCAGAGCCTGTCATAGGGAAGGTTGTAAAGATCCCTCAGGGCGACTCTCAAGTAATTGGCGTTTAGCACAGCCCTAAGGGTGGCCTCTTTGAGCCCCCGGGGACCCAAGGAAAGTAGATAAGCATAAGCTCTAACCAATACCCCAAAGTGTCCATAAAAGGCCTTTACACGGCCTATGCTCTTAGGGAAATCCTCTCGCAGGAAAAAATCTTCTCCTGCCTTCTCCACCCTGGGCACAGGCAGAAAAGGCTCCAAGATGGCTTTCACTGCCAGAGGACCTGCCCCAGGCCCGCCGCCCCCGTGAGGGGTGGAGAATGTCTTGTGCAGGTTCATGTGCAAGAGATCCACGCCCATGTCGCCGATTCTGGCGATCCCGGTCAAGGCATTCAGGTTGGCCCCATCGCAGTACACAAGGCCTCCCACGCTGTGAACCATCTCACAGATTTCCAGGATGTTTTCCTCGAATAGACCCAGGGTGTTGGGGTTAGTCAACATCAAGGCCGCCACCTCCTCGTCCAGCCGCGAGGAGACATCCTTGGGAGAGAGCAAACCTCTTTCATCCGAAGGGACCTGCACTACCTGGAAGCCGCAAAGAGCGCAGGAGGCCGGATTTGTGCCATGGGCAGAATCAGGGATCAACACTTTCTTGCGTGGATTGCCTGAGTCTCTGTGGTAGGCCCTCACCATGAGCATCCCTGTGAGTTCTGCCTGAGCCCCAGCAGCAGGCTGAAGCGTGACCCTGTCCATCCCAGTAATTCTTGCCAGCATGGACTCCAGTTCGTACATCAGGGCCAAGGCCCCCTGAACCGCCTGTTCAGGAGCATAAGGATGTATGGAGACAAAACCCTCTAAAGACGCCCCCTCCTCGTTTACCCTTGGATTGTATTTCATGGTGCAGGAGCCCAAGGGATAGAAACCCGTGTCCACACAGAAGTTCCATTGAGAAAGGCGTGTGAAATGTCGAACCACCTGTTGCTCAGTAAGCTGCGGAATGGGTAACTCTTGCCTGAGGAATTCCTGGGGGATCCCGAGCCCTGGCCCTGAAACCTGCTTTTCCTGAAAAGACAGCCCACCCCCTTTGTCTGCATCCAGCTCAAAGATCAAAGGCTCTTTGAAAACAAGCCCGCTTTGGGCCTCAAGAAAATCTCCAGGTTCTTTGCCATTCATGCCAAAACATCCCTGAGACAGCCACGCAATTTATCTATGTCTTGAGGGGAGGTCCTTTCCGTGCAACACAATAGCCAGTTCCCCTTCCATGCTGGGCTGAATCTGCCCAGATCCACTCCCCCCATTATCCCCCGTTTGAGCAGCTCCATGTTGAGCCGCTGCGGATCAACGGGACAGTGCACCACGAACTCGTTGTACACCCGTTTTTGGGGTATGACCACACCCCCAAGGCCTTCCAAAGCCTCCATGGTGCAACGGGCGGCTTCAGAGCTTCGAACCGCTATTTCTCTTAACCCCTCGGGGCCCAAGAGGGCCAACTGGATGGTCATGGCCAAAGCGCAAAGGGACTGGTTGGTACAGATATTGGAGGTGGCTCTTTCCCTTCTGATGTGTTGTTCCCTTGTGGCAAGGGTCAGAACAAAACCCCTTCTTCCTCTGTTGTCACTGCTTTGCCCCACCAGCCTTCCAGGCATCTGTCTGAGGAAGATCTCTTTGGTGGCCAGAAGTCCCAAGTGAGGTCCCCCGAAACTCATGGGAAGACCCAGGGGCTGGCCCTCTCCAACAAAGATGTCAGCCCCTAGCTCCCCAGGTGGCCTGAGAAGCCCCAGGGAGGTGGTTTCCACCACCAAAAAAATGAGAAGCCCTTCCACCCGTTCAATGGCCCTCTGCGCTCTTTGAATTCCCTCCAAGTCCTCTATGGTTCCGAAGAAATTGGGGTTTTGAATCACCAGGCAAGAGGTCTCTGGTGTCACCGAGCCTTCCAATCTCTCCCAGTAGGTTTCCCATGAAAAGTCAGGCTCTATTTCCAGCAGCTGCAAGCCCAAAGGATGGCTCATGGTGCGAACCACCGCCCGATACTCCGGATGGACCGCCCCTGAAATGACCACGCGGTTCCTGCCTGGTCTGAGCCTTTGAGCCATCAAGACTGCCTCAGCCAGGGCCGAGGCCCCGTCATACATAGAGGCGTTGGCCACCTCCATGCCCGAAAGACGGCAGACATAGGTCTGGAACTCAAACATGGCCTGGAGGGTCCCCTGGCTGAGCTCTGGCTGATAAGGAGTGTAGGCTGTGAAGAACTCCCCGCGGCGGATCAAACTCTTGACTGCTGAAAAAACATGGTGGTCATAACAGCCTGCCCCAAGGAAATTCACCATGTCCTGGCTGGAAATGTTCCTGCCTGCCATGGACCTAAGATGGGCCAAGAGCTCCCACTCCCTCAGGGGCCCCGGCAGATCCAGTTCTGCCTTGAGGCGCACCTGCTCCGGGATTTCTTGGAAAAGCTCCTCCAAGGAGCTGACCCCTATGAAATCCATCATGCGCTTGATGGCCTCTTGCTCCGAGATCAAGCCCACGTAATCTCTCCCTGGCTACAGCTTCCCCAAACCTATGCCCTCATGCCCCCTGGGCCTTCTGGGAGAACTACCGGGCATTGATCCTCTGCCCATTCTTAACCCAGAGGTGAGCACATCTGCTTCCAAAAAGATTTCCACAAGGTACATCAGGCCTCCTCGGCTATTAAGGCCCCATAGCCTCTTGCGTCCAGAAGACCTTCCAACTCCGAAGGATCATCCATTGCCACTGCTATCATCCAGCCTTTTCCATACGGGTCCTGGTTTACCCATTCCGGGTGCTGTGACAATTCCCCGTTCACCTCCAGCACCTCACCGCTTACAGGAGCTAGGAGGTCTGATACGGCCTTGACGGACTCCACCACCCCAAAGCTCTGGCCTGCCTTGAGTTTTTCTCTTGGGCTGGGAAGCTCCACATATACGATGTCGCCCAGCTGCTGTTGGGCAAAGTCTGTTATGCCCACCAGGACCCTGCCATCCTCCACAGAGGCCCACTCATGATCCTTGCTGTACCTGAGGTGATCTGGAATCAACATGTTACGGCTCCTGAGGGTTAGTATTGGGCAAAGCGCTATGCCACAGGACAGATCCCTTGCCTGTGGGATAAGGCCTATTCTAAGTGCTGCTCAGCTATTTGCAAGCTGATTCAAAGCTCCTTTCGTTGACCTCCCATCGGCTCAAATGATATAAGGGCCCAAAAAAGGCAGGCAGTTTTCCAGATGCCCCCAACCGCTCAGTACAAGGGTTACCTGTGTGTTGTTGCAGCAGCATTGCTTTGGGCCTCATCAGGAGCTGCAGGCAAGGGGCTTCTCTCCCAGGGCATGAGCCTGCTGGATCTGGTTCAGATAAGAATCACCTTGGCCGCCTTGCTGCTGGGGGCAGTGCTCGTTGTGAAGACCAAAGGAACCTTTAAGATCCGACTAGTTGATATTCCACGTCTTTTGTTCCTGGGGCTTTTCATGGCTCTCAACAACGCCACCTACTTTTACGCCATAAGCAATATCCAGGTGGCCGCCGCCATACTGTTGCAATACATGGCCCCCATCATAGTGACCATCTATACATTGTTTTTTTGGGGCGAGCGCATGGGTAAATTCAAGGCGCTGGCCTTGGCTCTGGCTCTAGGAGGCTGTTATCTGGTTGTGGGAGGCTATAATTTGAGACTCCTGGAACTCAACAGAGAAGGGATCTTGGGAGGGGTAGGAGCTGCCTTTTGCTTTGCAGCCTATACTCTCTTGGGAGAAAGGGCCATGGAGAAGAATTCACCCTGGACCGTGCTTGAATATGCCATGCTTTTTGCAGTCTTATTCTGGCACTTGTTCATGGAGCCTTTTCGCTACATAAGAGCCGGTTTCAGCCTGGAGCAGTGGGGGTGGCTTCTTTACATTGCCCTGGCAGGTACTGTTCTCCCCTTTGGGTTATATCTGCTGGGGGTTAGCCGTATCAGGTCCACGAGGGCCATCATCACAGCCACCATGGAGCCCATATTCGCAGGGCTAATCTCCTTCTTGTTCCTGGGAGAAGCGCTGGAACCTCTCCAGGCCTTGGGAGGGGCTCTGGTGATAGCTGCGGTGGTGTTGCTCCAGCTGGGAAAAGAACATGAGCAGGCCCTGATCTGGGAAAAAAAGAAAATGCGGACGCTCAGGGGGGAATCTTAAGCCAAGGCCTATGTGTTGTAGGCTCCTAGCTCGGGTGGCTGGGACCTGTGAACTGAAAAGGCCTGAGTTGAGGGACCATGTTCAGCGAATCCCTAGGGGTGAGAGCCCCGGTAGGAACAGGTGGCCCATGCGTTGAATCGCTACAAATTAAAGCGAGAAAACATCTGAGAAAAGAATGGACGTCTTGCTGGACATAGAGATCCTGCTTGCATCAGCTGTAGCGGCCTTATTCCTATGCGGGCTGATCAGGGCTCCGGTTCTGCTTGGGTTTCTTGGGGTGGGATTGGTGGCAGGGCCCCACGGCCTGGGATGGGTGGGTGGCCCTCATAGGGTGCAGCTCCTGGCAGAAGTGGGGGTGTCTCTTTTGCTTTTCAGTGTGGGAATGGAGTTCACCCAGGAGAGCCTAAGCCGCATTCGAATGGCCATGCTAAGGGGAGGTCCCCTCCAGGTAGGGGGCACACTGGTATTTTGTCTCCTCATAGGTTTTTTTTCAGGTTGGAGCTTCCCATTGGCCCTCCTGGTGGGAATGTTGGCTGCGCTGAGCAGCACGGCCATAGTAATCCGTTCATTGCAGGAGAGGGCCGAACTGGACTCTCCCCACGGCCAAAACGCTTTGGGCATCTTGATCTTTCAGGATCTGCTGGTGATCCCAATGATGTTAGCGCTTCCTCTTTTGGGAGGCGGTGAGGGGGGTGGGCCTGAGTGGTTGGAAGTGCTCAGGGGCATGGCACTCATGTTGTTGGTGACTTTGGCAGGCTGGAAGGTTTTGCCCTGGGTGCTTTTTTTGGCTGCCAGATCCAGAAACAAGGAGATGTTTCTATTGAGTCTGCTGGCCGTATGTTTTTTCATGGCCTGGTTTGCCCACGCACAGGGGCTTTCGCCCGCCATAGGGGCTCTTTTGGCCGGCATTATCATCTCAAGGTCTGAGTTTAGCCATGAGGCCCTGGGAAATGTGCTGCCTTTTAGAGATGTTTTCATGAGCTTCTTTTTTGTTTCCATGGGAATGTTGATGGATCCCCGGGTACTCATGCGGGAGCCCCTTTGGATAGTTTTTGCGGCAGTATCGCTGGTGCTGCTCAAGGCAGCGGTGGTCATAGGCACTGGTATTGTCCTGGGCCTTTCCCTCAGGGCCTTGATTATTGTGGGCTCAGCCTTGGCTCAGATAGGGGAGCTTTCCTTTGTGCTGGCCCAGTCGGCCCTAAGCAGGGGACTTCTGCCCGAGGAGATCTATCAGGGTTTCCTGGCTGCTGCGGTCTTGACCATGGGGGGAACTCCCCTTCTCATCAGGGGAGGACATGTCTTGGCCTCTGCGGCCATGAGATGGAAAGGTTGGCCCAGTTGGCTGCTTAGGGAATCTACCCTTGAGTCTGTCTTCCATAGCGGTTTTGCTGGGCACCTTGTCATAGTGGGCTTTGGCCTCAACGGTAGAAACCTGGCCAGGGCTGCCAGGGCGGGAGGTATCAGATATGTGATCGTGGAGGCCAATCTCCAAACGGTGCGAAAGGAGAAAGACACGGGAGAGCCCATACTTTACGGGGATGCGACCCATGAGTCAGTGCTTCAGGCAGCAGGGCTGGAGCTAGCCCGGGTGCTGGTTGTGGTCATAAACGATCCGGGGGCCACGCGCAGGATAGTCAGCCTTGCCAGGAGACTCTCCCCTGGTCTGTACATAATAGCCAGAACCAGATATGTTCAAGAGGTGGAAGCCCTTTACAGGTTGGGGGCGGATGAGGTGATTCCAGAGGAGTTTGAAACATCGGTGGAGATCTTTACAAGGGTTTTGAGGCGTTTCCTGGTCCCAGAAGACCATGTTGAAAAAATGGTGGAAGATATAAGGGCAGAAGGCTACGAAATGTTAAGAACCCCTTCAGCAGCCAGATCTACAGTTTGTGATCTGGGTTCCATGAGTCAAGGTATCGAGGTGCGTTCCTTAACAGTCTGGCAGGGTTCCCAGGCTGCTGGCAGAAGTCTCGCTCAGTTAGATTTCAGAAAGAGATATGGCGTGACGGTGGTGGCCATCAGACGAGGTGAGGAGTTGATGGTGGATCCAGATCCCCAAATTCCCATCATGCCAGGGGACGTGCTGGTGATCCTGGCAGATTCCAGGAATTTTCCCCAGCTCATGGGTGTTTTGGAATCACACGATAGAGCCCAGGGGGTTCCATGATTCATTTCCTGAGTTTTTTGTTGGGAACCCTTTCATCCCTTGGCAGAAGGTGTCCGGCCTGCAAGAGGTTACAGATTTTTCCCTTTAGCAGAAAAAAACAAAGCGTGCGCTGCAAGTTCTGCGGAAAGGAAATCCCGCCTAGGTTGACTCCCCGATGAGCTTTGAGAGCCTGTACATGAAAAACAAGGAGCACCCCTCCAAGTATCGACTAATCCAGCCCCTTCCATTCATATCAGGAGTGGATGATGTGGGCCAATTTCCAGGTGTCTGGGATAAAATTAGTACTCATTTAGGGGTGTGTCCCTAAATAACCAATGCCGAGGGATGGTCAGGTGGGACAGCATCATCTGGCAAGGCACAAAAGCATGAAAAAAGCATGGGCCAAGCCCAAAGATGTTTTTTAGTTGCCTTCAAAAGGGAATCAAGAAGCCTGTTTTTCATTTAGGATTGGTTATATCATCCCATCATTGCGCTTTACCCAGCGCTTTAAAAACGTGGTTTCATAGACACAAGGAGGTTAATGCAATGAGGATAGTTGTCTTGGATGGCTATACCCTGAACCCGGGAGACAATCCCTGGGATGAACTGGCTCAGTTGGGGGAGTTAGAAGTCCATGACCGGACATCAGTGGAGGATGTGGTGCCAAGGGCTCAAGGGGCCGAGATCCTTCTTACCAACAAAACCCCCATAACAGGGCAGGCCATAGCAAGGCTACCTCATCTTAGGTTCATATCGGTCTTGGCCACAGGATATGACGTTGTGGATGTGAAGGCCGCTGCCAAAAGAGGCATTCCCGTCTCCAATGTGCCTGTGTATGGCACCGATACTGTGGCCGAGCATGTCTTTGCCCTGGTGCTGGAGCTTGCGCGCAGAACTGCCTTGCATGACCAAGCGGTGAAGGCCGGGGGGCTGGTGGAGTCAACCGGATTGGTGCTTTTGGAAGGTTCCCTTGCTGGAGCTGGCTGGCCGAACCATGGGTATAGTGGGTTTCGGGCGCATAGGCAGGCGAGTGGGTGAAATAGCCCATGCTTTTGGCATGAAAGTTGTGGCCAATGATACTCAAAGAGGTTCTGATCCTGCATACCAGCCCTTTAAGTGGATGAGTCTGGAAGAGCTTTTCGGCTGCTCTGACTTTGTGACGCTTCACTGTTACCAAAGCCCTGAAAATGTTGGCTTTGTAAACATCAAGCTCTTGAGCAATATGAAGCCCACTTCATTTCTCATAAATACCTCCAGGGGAGGGCTTGTTAACGAGAGGGATCTGGCCCTGGCCTTGAAAAAGGGTATCCTGGCAGGAGCTGCCCTGGATGTGGTCTCTCAAGAACCCATAAGGCCTGACAATCCCCTGTTAAAGGCTCCCAATGTCATTATCACCCCTCACATTGCCTGGGCCACACTGGAGGCTAGAAAGAGGTTGATGAAAACCACGGTGGGAAACGTCAAGGCTTTCTTGGCTGGAAAACCCCAGAACGTTGTGAATTTTGGATGTTAAGGTCTGGTGATAGAGTCTGATCAAAATCATCATCTCAAGGGTGTCAACCCTTTGGACCAAGAATCAAAGCCTGGTGGTGATCCAGCTCAGGTTGGTGGAGAGGATGTCGTGGTTGCGCAAGCTATCCCCATTCAGTTAGAGACGTCATGGGGCTTAAGAAGATCAGCCAAGTGTTTCTGATCAGAGCCAAATGACCTCAGCCAGGGCATCATGGCGCGTTGCGGCCATTGCGGAAAAAAAGGCAGGGAAATATCGGAGTCCATAGGCTACTGTGGCCCGTGTATCAGGGAGCACTTCCAGGAGCTTTGGCCCAGCATAAGACAGATCCATCTGAAGAGCAGGAGAGAATCCAGGCTGCCTGAAGAGCCCCCTAAGGATCCCAGGGGTATCCGGTGCAACATCTGCATGCATGAATGCAGCATACCCCAAGGAGGTCTGGGATACTGCGGGATCCGATCCTGTCGTGCTGGGAAGCTTGTGGGAGGGAGGGCTAGCGAAGGCAAGTTGTCATGGTATAAGGATCCCCTTCCCACCAACTGCGTGGCAGATTGGGTCTGCCCGGGTGGCACGGGGTGTGGATACCCCACCTATTCCAGAAAGAGGGAAGCGGAGAGGGGGTATTTCAATCTGGCGGTCTTCTATCATTGCTGCTCTTTCAACTGTCTTTTCTGTCAGAATCATCATTACAGGGATCTCACCCTTCAAGCTCCTGAGAAACATGCCTCGGAGCTGGCTCAGGCTGTGGATCATAAGACCAGCTGCATCTGTTTTTTCGGAGGAGATCCCTCTGCCCAGGTGCTTCACGCGCTGAGCGCCTCCAAGATGGCTTTGAGGGCCCATGCTGGTAGGGTGCTCAGAGTGTGTTGGGAGACCAACGGCTCCTTGAAGGAGCCTCTTTTGAGTCGAATGGCCCAGATCTCCCTTAAGACCGGGGGATGCGTCAAGGTGGATCTCAAGGCATGGGATGAAGGGATACATCAAGCATTGTGTGGGGTGAGCAACCGCCACACCCTGGAGAGCTTCAGGAGGTTGGCCGCCTGGATCCCCATGAGAAGAGAGCCTCCCTTGCTGGTGGCCAGCACCCTTTTGGTCCCAGGATATGTGGATCATGTGGAAGTCAAGAACCTGGCCACTTTCATAAAGGAGCTGGATCCCGAAATCCCCTATACCCTCCTGGCCTTTTACCCCGACTTTTGGCTTGTAGATCTTCCCACAACCTCCGCAAAGCATGCCACGGAGTGTCTGGAAATCGCCAGGGAGGCAGGCCTGAGGCGGGTAAGACTGGGAAACGCCCATTTGCTGGGGCCACCTTACTAGAGCCCGGGAACAATTGTAGGTTCTGCCGCAGAAGCCTGGCACAATGGGCTTGACAGCAGCGATTCCTTTTCCTAGGGTAAGGGCGGCTCACACAAAGCTTGTCTGATCCCGACCCTTGTCTCAAGTCTTGGGGCAAGGGTAAGTCCATCAGGAGGAAGCCATGAAAACAACTATCTCGGCTATCAAGGCGGACGTGGGGAGCATAGGAGGTCACATAAGGCCCAGCCAGAGACTTCTGGACGCTGTGAAGAGCTTTCTGGAGGAACACAGAAGGGGACTCCTCATAGACTACAAGGTTTCCTTCACAGGAGATGATGTGGCAATACTGTGCACCCATGAAAGGGGTGTAGGCGACGAGCAGGTGCATAAACTTGCCTGGGACGCTTTCTGGGAGGGTGCTGAAGTGGCTCGAAAGCAAGGCCTTTATGGAGCCGGTCAAGACCTTCTGAAAGATGCCTTTTCTGGCAACGTGAAAGGGCTGGGGCCAGCGGTGGCAGAAATGGAGTTCGAGGAGCGTCCCAACGAGCCCTTCTTGTTTTTTGCTGCTGACAAGACAGATCCGGGTGCCTATAATCTGCCTCTTTACCTGGGTTTCTGCGATCCCATGTTCAACAGCGGTCTCATTCTCTCCCCAGGCATGTTCAAGGGATTTCGTTTTACTATCATGGATGTGAATCATGTGGAGGCAGACAGGATCATAGAACTCAACGCCCCAGAGGAGCTCTACGATATAGCCGCGTTGCTGAGGGATCCTGAAAGATTCGTGGTGGAAGCCGTGTACTCCAGGGCAACCGGCGAGCAGGCTGCGGCAGTCAGTACCACCAGGTTGCACAACATAGCCGGTAAGTACACGGGTAAGGACGATCCCATCATGTTGGTGAGGGTGCAGGGGGCTTTCCCTGCCACAGGTGAAATCCTGGCTCCCTTCAGCATAGGACATTATGTGGCTGGCTTCATGCGAGGCAGTCATACAGGACCTCTTATGCCAGTGAAGCGGAATTCCACCATTTCTTACTTTGACGGCCCTCCTGTTGTAAGCTGTGCAGCATATTGTGTGCACGAAGGCCATCTCACCGAGTCGGCAGATGCCTTTGATCATCCTTTTTGGGAATATGTGAGGCAGGAAGTATCTCGCAAGGCCCTGGAGATAAGAAGACAGGGTTTCTTTGGAAATGCCATGCTCCCGTTTTCGGAATTGGAATACGGGGGCATAGTGGAAAAGCTCTCCAGGCTGGAGTCCCGCTTTGTGGTGCGTTCATAAGAAATATGGACACGGGGCTTTTTCATGAGCAGGTGACTTGGCCACAGATACGCGCCCAAGGGTTTGTGTCAAAACTTGACACCCCTGGGCCCTATTTGTAAAATTAAGTGAAACAGTTAGACCAAGTGGGATTCCCAGGGCGTGGCTTTTCCGCCGGGCACCCAGCCTTTTTGAGCGTACCACCCGAACCGTTCCCTCTTGGGAAAAACAGGATTCTTCTCCGGTGAGAGGCCGGTGTGGATATTGGAGCGGAAGGGTTGCACATTCGGGCCCAGCACCGTGATGCGGCTGCAGAGGGGGAAAAGGAGTCTATTGCTGAGGCTTAGGCGGTGTAGGTTCCTTAGGTGGTCCTCATGAGAAGACAGGTGCGGGTTCGTTTTGAGCCTGAAGGGCTGGAGATCCGGGTGGACCAAGGGGAAAACCTTTTGCGGGCCGCAATGGCTGCCGGGGTTTTCTTGAATGCAGCCTGTGGGGGCGCGGGTGTATGCGGCAAGTGCCGGGTGAGGATCATAAAGGGCACTCTGGATTCAACCCCCGGAACCTACCTAAGCCAGGATGAGTTAGCTCAGGGTTTCAGACAGGCCTGCCAGAGTACTGTGAAGGGGGATCTGGTTGTAGAGGTTCCTCTGGAGTCTCAACTGGATAGAGGGGCCCTGGCCAGGGAAAGGGATGGGCAGGCAGCCGGAAGGCTTGCCAGCACTCAAGAGCTGGAAAACCTGGCAGTTGGTTGGCGCTTCAATCCGGCTCTTCGCAAGTTTTACGTGGAACTCTCCCCACCCAACTCTGAGGACAATCGGAGCGACTTAACCAGGCTTTTGCTGGGGCTAAAAAAAACCCATAACTTGGACAGCATTTCCACTGATTTCAGAGTGATTCAAGAGCTGCCTGAGCTTCTTAGAAAGGCCGATTGGAAGGTCACATGCACGGTGGTGCACACCAGGGTGTCTCACTCTGTGGAAGATTTGCAGTTCCACGGACCTCGAAAACCCAAGTTGATACGAGTGGAGCCTGGGGACACCAACAAGGAGCACTATTCGGTGGTGCTGGATATCGGCACCACTACAGTATGGGGACAACTGCTGGATCTAAACCAGGGGATAACCTTGGCCGAGGCCTCGGATTATAACGGCCAGATCCGTTACGGCGACGACGTAATCACCAGAATAGTGTACGCACTTAAGCCTGGGGGCCTGAAAGCCTTGCAGCAGGCAGTGGTGGCCACCATAAACGGGGTCATAGAGGAGCTGTTGCAAAAAACGGGCGTTTCCAGAGAAAGGATCTCTCACCTGACCGCAGCCGCAAACACCACCATGACCCACCTTCTGCTGGGAATAAACCCCAGATATATCAGGGAGGCTCCTTATGTGCCGGCTGCCAACTTCGTGCCTCCTGTGAGGGCCGTTGGTCTGGGTCTGGATGTGGGCTCCCATGTGCACCTCTACACATTTCCATCGGTGGCCAGCTACGTAGGGGGAGACATAGTCTCCGGGGTGCTGGGCTCAGGTCTTTTCCAGAGAAAAGACCTTACCCTTTACATGGATGTGGGCACCAATGGAGAGATAGTGGTGGGCAATTCCGACTGGATGATCACAGCCTCTTGCTCAGCAGGACCGGCCTTTGAAGGTGGGGGGCTTCGCCACGGGATGAGGGCCACCACAGGAGCCATAGAGGATTTCAGGTTGGACCCCAAGTGTTTGGAGCCTGTGGTATTGACTGTGGGAAGAGCAAAGCCAAGGGGCATATGCGGATCAGGCCTCATTAACATGCTGGCCGAGCTGCTGGAGTGCTGTGTGATAGAGCAGAACGGAAAATTTAAGACAAATCTAAACAGCCCCAGGATACGCCAGGGTGATTCCGGCATGGAATACGTTGTGGTTTGGGCCAAAGACACTGCCATTGGTCAGGACATAGTACTGACCGAAGCCGATGTTGACAATGTGCTTAGGGCAAAGGCAGCCATGTTTGCCGGTTGCCAGACCCTGTTGGAGAGTGCGGATCTGAGACCTGAAGACCTCGACAGGGTCATGATAGCCGGGGCCTTTGGCAGCTACCTCAATGTGGAAAGCGCCATAACCATAGGTCTTCTGCCCGAACTGCCTCTGGAGAAATTCCACTTTGTGGGTAACGGCTCTTTGCTTGGGGCCAGACTCATATCGCTTTCCAATGAGATGCTGGATGATGCAGAGAGGGTGGCCAAGATGATGACCAACGTGGAGCTCAGCGAGAGCCGTTCATTCATGGATAATTACATGGCAGCTCTTTTTTTACCCCACACACACTCCCATTTTTTCCCTGGAGTATTGGGTAGGATCAAGTGTCTGAAACAGGAGATGGGTCAGCGATGAGTTTCCAGATAGCCATGGCTGGCAAAGGCGGCACTGGCAAGACCACGGTGGCGGCTTTGACCATTAGGTATTTGGTGGAAAAAGGTTTGAAGCCTGTTCTGGCGGTGGATGCAGACGCCAACTCTAATCTCAACGAGATGTTGGGAGTGGAGGTTCACAAGGTTGTCGGAGACGCCAGAGAGGAGATGAAAACACAGGTTCCCACTGGTATGACCAAGGAAACCTACATGGAGATGAAGGTCCAGGAAGCCCTGGTGGAGTGCGACGGATTCGATCTCATAGTGATGGGCAGGCCTGAAGGGCCGGGATGTTACTGTTACGCTAATACCCTCTTGTGCAAGTACTTGGACGTTCTTCAGAAGAATTATCCATATGTGGTGGTGGACAATGAAGCAGGTCTGGAGCACATAAGCCGCCTGAACCAGCAGGATGTGGATCTGATGCTTGTGGTCACAGATCCCACCAAGAGGGGTATTCTCACGGCGCAGCGGGTTAAAGAGCTGACCCAGGAACTCAAGATCAGGGTTAGTAGGCTGAAGGTGATAGTGAACCGCTGCAGCGGCGAACTGGATTCCCAATTGGAAAAGGAGCTCCAGGCCAAGGGCCTGGATTTGGGGGGAGTTATCCCATCTGATCCCAATGTAGAGCAATTCGATCTGAGAGGGAGGCCTGTTGTGGAGCTGCCAAGAGACTCAGTGGCTGTGACAGCTCTGTATGAGATCATGGATAAGCTAATGGCCTGAGGCATGGAGCCTCTATTAATTCAGAGACTTGGAAACTAGAAGGGATGACCTTATAATAGCGGATCGTCACCAGTAGGGGGTTTTCCAGATTTTTAATTGTCTCGCTTTTCTTATCCAAAGGATCCACCATACCGCGAAGGGAAGAGGAGGAGGGGACAGTGGCTGCCAAACTCATCAAAGGTGCAGAAGTGGCGAAGGAGATAAGGGAGGAGTTGAGGCAACAGGTGGTCCAGATGAAGGAGAAGCGCGGCATCGTGCCAGGTTTGGTTACCATCCTGGTGGGAGAGAATCCGGCTTCCCAGAGTTATGTGAGGGCCAAACAGCAGACAGCCCACGAATTAGGTTTCTATTCGCTCCAAGATGATCAACCCGCAGATATCAGCGAAGCCGCTCTGCTGGATCTTATCCAGAAGTATAACAAAGATCCCAAGATCCACGGAATCTTGGTTCAGCTTCCCCTACCCAAACACATAGATGAAACCAGGGTATTGTATGCCATAGATCCGGACAAAGACGTGGACGGGTTTCATCCTGTGAACGTTGGGAAACTTATGATAGGGACAGCTGACTTCTTGCCCTGCACCCCGGCTGGGATCCAAGAATTGCTTGTGCGCTCAGGCACAAAGATCGAGGGTGCAGAGGTTGTGGTGGTGGGCAGATCCAACATAGTGGGAAAGCCCATTGCCAACATGCTGATCCAGAAGGGGCCTGGGGCAAATGCCACCGTAACTGTGGTACACACCAGGACCAGGGATGTGGCTTTTCACACCAGACGGGCCGACATCCTGATAGTGGCTGCGGGGGTACCGGAATATGTGAAAGGAGACATGGTCAAAGAGGGCTCGGTGGTCATAGACGTAGGGGTTAACGAAGTGGGGCGCACGGCCGATGGGAAGCGAAAACTGGTGGGGGATGTGGCATTTGATGAGGTGGTGGACAAGGTTGCGGCCATAACTCCTGTGCCGGGTGGGGTTGGGCCCATGACCATAACCATGCTTATGAAAAACACTGTCAAGGCAGCTCTGAAAGCAATAGGGGAAAAATAGAAAAGCGAACCGAGCCTCGAATCCCCGCGTTCCCTGGAGGGCACGCGGCGCGCAATCTCAACAGGGGGTGGCAAATTGGCTTTCGCAATCTCTAAGATCAAGTACACGGGGAAGATCAGGGAGGTGACCCTGGGCAAGGAGCCCAAGGTCGTGCGCGTGGGCGGAGAGGACTGCTATCCATTTCATCTTTTTGAGGGTTCCATGCCCAACAAGCCCCTAGTGGCCATGGAAGTCTGGGACATGAAGCCCGAGGGTTGGCCCGAGACCTGCGAGAAACCCTTTGAGGGAGTTTTGGATGACCCGGGGGCCTGGGCAAAAAAATGTGTTGAGCAGTACGGGGCTGAGGCAATAGTTGTGCAGCTAAAGTCCACGGATCCCAACGGCCTGGACGCTCCGGCCGAGAAGGCGAGCGAGGCTGTGGGCAAGGTGCTGGCTGCTGTGGATGTGCCGGTCATAGTTTGGGGCACGGCAAACACAGCCAAAGACACGGTGGTCTTGAGAAAGATCGCAGAGGATTACCAGAACAGGAATCTGATTCTAGGGCCAGTTGAGGAGGAGAACCATAAAGCCATCGGGGCTGCGGCTCTCGGATTCGGGCACACGGTCATAGCCAGCTCCCCCATTGATGTGAACCTGGCCAAACAGCTCAACATCCTTCTGGGAAACCTGGGTGTGCCAAGAGACAAGATCATCATCGATCCCACCACAGGAGGTCTAGGCTACGGACTGGAGTATAGCTATTCGGTGATGGAGCGCATAAGGATGGCCGCTTTGGTGCAGGAGGACGACCAGCTGGCCCAGCCCATGATCAACAATGTAGGAAACGAGGTTTGGAAGACCAAGGAGGCCAAGGTGGGGCGGGAAGAGGCCCCGGAGCTGGGGGACTCAGAGATGCGGGGAATCCTCATGGAGACAGTGACTGCCATCTCATTTCTCTTGGCCGGCTCTGACATTCTGATCCTCCGACATCCTGAGAGCGTAAAGCTGGTCAAGAAGTTCATGGAACGGATCACAGCCAAAAGAGCTGAAGCCCCGGCCAGGCTAAAGGTACAAAGGGAAAAGGCCAAGCCTATAGCAGCAGCAGCTGCCAAGCCCGCTGCTGCCAAGCCTGCAGCAGCAGCTGCTGCCAAGCCCGCAGCTGCTCCACCACCGCCTCCACCCAAGCCCGCTGTTGCCCCGCCGCCTCCACCCAAGGCTGCTCCCAAGGTGGAAGAAAAGGTGGGGGTAGACCTAGAGGCGACAGCCAGGGCCAAGGCAGAGGCAGAGGCCAAGGCTGAAGCCGAAGCCAGGGCCAAAGCCGAGGCAGAAGCCAGGGCAAGGGCCGAGGCAGAGGCCAAGGCCAAGGCCGAAGCAGAAGCCAGGGCAAGGGCCGAGGCAGAGGCCAAGGCCAAAGAGGAGGCTAGGGCAAAAGCTGAGGAAGAGCTGATGGAGCTTCGCAGAAAGCGCAGGGAGGAGAGGGAGCGAAGACAGACAGAACTGCATCTGGTGCAGAAAAAGGAAGTGCAGGTGGGCAAGGGCCCTGAGCCCGGCACAGCAGGTCCGGAAGGGTTATACATTTTGAGACAGCTTGAGAGGTGGAGGCTTAGAGGGGAAGGTATTTTGCGTAAGTGAGGGGGTGTCCTAGGGGTGAGAGGCCCGTTAGACTAAAGTAGGGCAGTAATACTCATCGGGAAGGCTCCCCCTTTCCGAAGAAAACAAGCGGAGGAGGAACCGCTATGGCAGAAGAGAAAAAGGAGAAGGTGGCGGCCTTGGCTGAAGCCAAGACCAAAAAGGTGGACCCCAAGGAGTTAAGTGTGGATACGGCCACCCAGGCAATGCTGGCCAAGGCACAGGCCGAGCAGGTGGAAACCATCTTTGACAGGGCCCAGGCAATGAAGCCTTGCAACATAGGCGAGCAGGGCACCTGCTGCAAGATGTGCGCCCAAGGGCCGTGCAGATTGCCATTGACCAAGAAGGACCTGGAAGGTCCGGACAATCGAAAGGGGCTTTGTGGAGCCACCCCAGAGACCATCGCCGCGCGCAATTTCGCCCGTATGGTGGCGGCCGGCTCAGCCGCACACAGCGACCACGGCAGAGGGGTGGCCGAGGTGTTCTTGGCTGCAGCCAGAAGGGAAACCGAAGATTACACCATCAAAGACACACAGAAGCTCCTGGAAATAGCCCCTGACTTTGGAGTGGCCACCCATGTCATAGAAAACGGCGAAGAGGTGGAAAGGGACATCTATGAGATCGCTGTGGAGGTTGGGGAAAAGGCCTTGGGAGAGTGGGGTAAGCAGGAAGGGGAGATCTTCTTTGCCAGGAGAGCCCCCCAGGCTCGCTATGAGCTTTGGAAAAAGCTGGATGTGGTCCCAAGGGGGATTGATAGGGAGATAGTGGAAATAATGCACCGCACCCACATGGGAGTGGACCAGGATTACAAGAACCTGGTCAAGCAGTGCACCAGGGCTGCCCTGGCAGACGGCTGGGCAGGATCCATGATCGCAACAGACCTTCAGGATGTTCTCTTCGGCACCCCTTATCCCATACAGGGGGAGATAAACCTGGGTGTGCTAAAGGCAGACCACGTAAACATAGTGGTCCACGGCCACGAGCCTCTTCTTTCAGAGATGATAGTGGTAGCAGCCAGGGACCCAGAAATGCTGGCCTATGCCCAGAGCAAGGGAGCCAAGGGCATAGTACTGGCAGGCATGTGCTGCACTGCCAATGAGATCTTGGTGAGGCACGGGCTTCCCATCGCAGGGAACTACTTGCAGCAAGAGCTGGCCATAGTGACAGGGGCAGTGGACGCCATGGTGGTGGATGTGCAATGCATCATGGAGAACATAGCCAATGTTGCCTCTTGCTACCATACCAAGATCGTGACCACGAACCCCAGAGCCATGATGGCCAGCGGTGAGACCGTGCACATCGAGTTCGACGAGCATCATGCCCTGGAAGATGCCAAGAAGATCGTGAAGTTGGCCATAGAGAACTTCCCCAACCGCAAATCAGAGATACTGATTCCCAAGGAAAAGGAGATGATGGTAGTGGGCTTCAGCTACGAAGCCATCAACTACCATTTGGGGGGAACCTTCAGAGGTTCATACTGGCCTCTCAATGACAACATAATAAACGGCCGCATCCGAGGCATAGGTGGCGTGGTTGGGTGCAACAACGCCAGGACAACCCATGATTCCGCACACCTTATAGTTGTCAAGGAGCTTCTCAAGAACGACGTCATAGTGCTCACCACAGGTTGCAATGCCATGGCTTGCGGCAAGGCAGGTCTTCTGACCCCAGAGGCAGCAAAGGTATACTGCGGTGCCGGTCTTGCAGAGGTTTGCGAGACCGTAGGGATTCCGCCAGTGCTTCACATGGGGGCCTGCGTGGACAACAGCCGCATACTCATGGCCGCCACCCAGGTGGTAAAGGCAGGAGGCCTGGGAAAGGATATCTCTGATCTGCCTGCTGCGGGATGCGCACCTGAGTGGATGAGTGAAAAGGCCATAAGTATAGGCCAATACTTTGTGGCAAGCGGAGTGTATACCTTGTTCGGGGTGGGACTTCCCATAACAGGGGCCCCCAGGTTTGCCAATTATCTCACCAAGGAATTGGAGAACATCTATGGGGGTATGTGGGACGTAGAGCCAGATCCTTATGAGATGGCCCGTAAAATGATCGCTCACATAGACAAGAAGAGGAAGGCCTTGGGCCTGGACAAGGCCAAGGAGAGGAAGCTTTTCGACATGGCAGATCGCCGTGCTTTGGAAGTGGCCTGACCCAAGAAGGGAATAGATACTCCGGAAAGGAGGACAGAGAGACATGTCCAAGCTGGTTGCGTTTGCGGCGATCCAGGGTGCTCGAAACATCGTCTCGAAGGCGGAAGGTACATACAAGAGGGCCCTGGAACAATATGGACCGGATCAGAAGTTGGAGTTCCCCAACACTGCTTATTACCTGCCCATCATCTATTCCCTGCTGGGAATACCGGTTAAGACCCTAAGAGATGCAGGAAAGGTGCTGGAAATAGCCAAGAAGCTCCTTCCACCCATCGTGAAAAACCGCCATCACCTGCCTTATTTGGGGCCCACCCTGGATGCTGGGATGGCTACCCTTTTTGCCGAAGAGATAGTTGAGGCCATCAGGTACGTGGACGATCCAGACTTCTACTATCCTGGAGAGGAGTGCGACCCGGAAAACGGTCACCTGTGGCTGGGGGCAGCCGATGACGTGATAATGAGAAAAAGAGGGGTGGAGTTCGTAGACGGCACGGCTCCAGGGTTTGCAGCCATAGTGGGAGCAGCTCCTGACCCTGAGACAGCCAAGATGATAGCCGAGGAATACCAGAGGAGAAACCTCTATGTTTTCATGTGCGCCCACCAGGCAGGCACTACTTTTGCGGAGCAGCTGGTTCAGGCCGGGGTCCAGGTGGGTTGGAACACCAGGTTGGTGCCCTTTGGCCCTGAGATCAGTGCTGCGGTGTTTGCTTTGGGTTTTGCCAACAGGGCTGCCATGGCCTTTGGAGGGGTAAGACCAGGAGATTACCGGAAGATACTTCTGTACAACAAGGACAGGATATTTGCCTTTGTGAATGCATTGGGTGAGGTCAACGCCGAATGGGCGGCCAATGCCGCTGGAGCTATAAACTGGGGATTCCCCACCATCGCGGACACAGACATCCCAGAGATCTTGCCAACTGGTGTGTGCACCTACGAACACGTGGTGGCCAATGTGCCTCACAGCGAGATGGTGCAGAAGTCCGTGGAGGTGAGGGGACTCAAGACAACAATAACCAAGGTGGACATTCCTGTCTCCTATGGACCAGCCTTTGAGGGTGAACGAGTCCGCAAAGAGGACCTGGTGCTAGAGATGGGTGGGGGCAAGAGCCAGTGCACAGAGCTGGTGCAAATGGCCTCCATGGAGGAGATAGAGGATGGGAAGATAACTCTCATCGGCAAAGACATCCCAGACTGTGAAAAGGGCGAGAGGATTCCCTTGGGTATCCATGTGAGGGTGGCAGGCCGAAAGATGCAGCCGGATTTCGAACCCATCCTGGAGAGGCAGATTCACCACCTGCTGAACTACGCCCAGGGAGTGATGCACATAGGGCAGAGGGACATAGCGTGGATCAGGCTGTCGGCTCTGGCCACTGACAAAGGATTTCGCCTGAAACACATAGGTCAGATCATCCACGACATGTTTCACAAGGACTTTGGCTCCATCTTGGACAAGGTGGAGGTTACGCTTTACACCAATGCCGAGGACGTAGAGAAGTTCACCCAGATGGCCAGGGCTGTGTACAAGGACAGGGATGCCCGCGTGGAGAACATGACAGACGAAGGGGTGGAGACTTACTATTCCTGTACTCTCTGCCAGTCTTTTGCCCCCAGTCATGTGTGCATGATAAGCCCGGAGCGCACAGGGCTTTGCGGCGCTTACAACTGGTTTGACTGCAAGGCCAGCTATGAGATAAATCCCACTGGCCCCAACCAACCTGTTGAAAAAGGGGAGTGCTTGGATCCCAAGCTGGGACAGTGGAAGGGCGTCAACGAGTTCGTGCAAAAGGCCAGCCGTGGGAAGATAGACCACTACAACTTCTACAGCATAGTGTACGACCCCATGACCACATGCGGGTGCTGTGAGTGCATCGCGGCGGTGCTTCCGGGTTGCAACGGGGTCATGACCGTCAATCGAGACTATACTGGGGATACCCCTTGCGGGATGAAGTTCACCACCTTGGCAGGTGTGATGGGTGGAGGACAGTCCAGTCCCGGTTTTGTGGGCCACTCCAAGTACAACATCATCCAGCGCAAGTACCTCATGGGAGACGGCGGGCTCTTGAGAATGGTCTGGATGCCCAAAGCGCTTAAGGAAGAGCTCCGAGAGGGTCTGCTCAGGAGGGGCCAGGAGCTGGGAGTTCCAGATCTCATAGACAAGATTGCTGATGAGACCGTCGGGACCGACGAGGCGTCGGTATTGGAGTTCATGAAGAGGGTTAATCATCCAGCCCTTTCCATGCCTCCCATCACGGGTTAGGCCATGTTGGAGGCCCTTCCCTCAGGGGAAGGGCCTCTGGATTTCCAGCCGGGCCATGTACAAAGAAGGCCTCAGGCAGTAACACGCTAACGCAGGAAGGAGTGGAAAATGGCGCTGACCGGAATTCAGATCTACAAGTTGCTTCCCAAGACCAATTGCGGAGAATGCGGTGTCCCTACTTGTCTGGCCTTTGCCATGGCTTTGGCAGCTGGGAAGGCGGAGCTGTCTGCATGTCCCTATGTTTCGGAAGAGGCCAAGGAGCAACTGGCCGAGGCCAGTGCGCCCCCCATAAGACCGGTCGTCATTGGCAGCGACGGCCGTTGCCTCAAGGTGGGTGGGGAGACGGTTCTGTTCAGACATGAGAAGACCTTCTACAACCCTTGCGGACTGGCAGGGCAGGTAAGCGACACGGATCCCGATCTCTTGGAAAAGGTTAAAAAGTGGGCCGAGCTCAAGTGGGAGAGAATAGGGCTCACCCTTCAGCCGGAGCTGGTATTTCTGAAATGTGAATCAGGGGATCAGGAGAAATTTGCTTCTGCTGCCAAGGCGGTGGCTCAGAACACGGATTTCTCACTGATCTTGGGGTGCGAAGATCCCCAGATAATGGCCTCTGCAGCCAAAGCCACCCAGGAAAAGAAGCCACTTTTGTACGCAGCCACCCAGGCCAATGCCGACAAGATGTGCGAGCTGGCCGCCCAGACCGGGTGCCCTCTGGCCGTGAGGGGTGTGGACCTGGAGGAAGTGGCAGAGCTCACAACAGAGCTTAGCGAGGCAGGACTCAAGGATCTGGTCATAGATTCAGGGGCCAGGGATCTGGCAGGAGCCTTCCTGGATCAGGTGGCCATAAGGAGGGCCGCCTTGATAGACAAGAACAGAGCCTTTGGCTTTCCTACCATAGCCTTTGCCAATGCCTTGGGGGAGACCATTGCAGAGCAGACAGCAGCAGCAGCCATGCTTCTTCCCAAGTATGCGGGAATCATAGTCCTGGATGAGCTTGCCCCCGAGAGCTTGTTCCCCTTGCTGCTTCAAAGGCTGAATATCTATACAGATCCTCAAAGACCCATGGCCACATCCCCGGGCATCTACGAAATAAACGGTCCTGATGAGAACTCGCCGCTTTGCGTGACGAGCAACTTCTCCCTTACTTACTTCATAGTCAGCGGCGAGATAGAGACCAGTAGGGTTCCTTCCTGGCTCTTGGTGGTGGATACCGAAGGCCTTTCGGTCATGACCGCCTGGGCAGCCGGTAAGTTTGCTGGTGACGCCATAGGTATCTTCATGAAGAAATCAGGGGCTGTGGATAAGGTCAAGCACAAGAAAGTCATCATCCCGGGTTATGCGGCGGCCATCGCCGGGGACCTGGAGGAGGAGCTCGTGGACTGGACAGTGCTTGTTGGCCCCAGGGAGGCATCGGCCCTGCCGGCGTACCTCAAGGAATTTAAGGCCTGAAAAGGGCTGGCGGGACTTAAACAATTCATGGCTAGGGGGAGGTGATTCATGCTGCGTATAGGGGAAAATCTCAATGTGATGGTCAAGCGCATCGGTGAGGCCATGAAGAACAGGGATCCCAAGCCCATTCAGGAGATGGCCATTGCCGAGGCCGAGGCCGGAGTAGATTGGATAGACATAAATCTGGGGCCGGCCCGCAAGGGGGGCGAGGAGCTGATGGAATGGATGGTCAAGACCGTGCAGGAGGTGGTGGATACCCCTCTTTACCTGGATACAACAAACATTCAGGCCATGGAAGCAGGTCTGAGGGTTTACAAGCCCAAGAAGGGCAAGGCGGTCATCAACTCCATCATGTGCAGACCCGAGCGTATGGAGGCCCAGATTCCCATGGCAAAGAAGTACGACGCTGGTATGGTGGCCTTGTTGTGGGGGCCAGAGGGGCTTCCCAGGGACGCCTCGGAGAGGAGTCTGTTGGCCACGGACATCCTGAGCCGGGCCGTGGAAGCTGGCATTGCGCCACAGGACATCTACGTTGACCCCATAATCACCCCTGTGAATGTTCAGCAACAGCAGCTCTTGGAGTGTTTGGAGTTTATGAGACAATTGATGGAGATGGCTGAAGTGCTAGCCCCAGGTGTCAACTCCACCTGCGGACTTTCCAACTGCTCCAATGGCGCTCCGGACCACCTAAGGCCCATCTTGAACCAGACCATGATGGTGATCCTGGAGCGTTACGGCATGACCACAGCAATAGTGGATGCCTTTGACAAGCAGCTTGCTGCCATAGCCACAGGGCAGAGGCCTGACATAGTGGCCATAATAAACAAGGTCTTGGATGGAGAGTCCATTGACATGGGATCCTTGAGCAAGGAGGAGCAGGATTACGTGAAAACAGTCAGGGTGCTTTTGGGCCATACCCTTTATTCAGATTCCTGGCTGGAGCTTTAGGCCGAAGGGTTTCTTGTGGAAAAGGTGTGAAGCAGGGAGGCGGGCTCAAGCCGATGAAGCTTAGAGATCTCATAGATGTTCTAGAGGCCGAGGTGATAGTAGGACAGGACAAGTTGGACGTGGAGATCCACAAGGCTTTTGCCTCTGACCTGATGAGCGATGTCTTGGCCTTTGCCACAGAGGGGACAATGCTTTTGACAGGCCTGACTAATGCCCAGGTGGTCCGTACAGCCGAGATGCTGGACATGTCGGCCGTGGTTTTTGTGAGGGGGAAAAGGCCTCAGGCTGACGCCGTGGAGTTGGCCAGGAGCAGGGGAATACCTCTTTTGAGCACTCCTTACATATTGTACGAAAGCTGCGGTCGTCTGTACCAGTGCGGGATCACAGGTTGCAGAAAAAAGGTGAACGGTTGTATGCTTTCTTGGGCCGCAGAGGAGATTTAGAAGAATTTCTGTGAGCATTCAGAAGGGTCTCGGAAAAATCACGGGAGCCAAGAAACAGCAGGGAGGTGGGTCAGTGGGAAAGATAGTGGTAAAAAAACAAAAGGCCCAAAACCCACTCAAGGAGATCGCAGGACAAAGCAGCAAGCTGGATCAGTGTCTTACCTGTGGCACCTGTGCAGGTGGATGTCCTGTGGCCGACTGGGAGGGCATGGACCCCAGGAAGCTCATACGCATGATCCATTATGATCTGGACCAGGATGTCATCAAGTCCAACTGGATTTGGCAGTGCACCAACTGCCAGAGGTGCACCTGGGCCTGCCCCATGGGGATCAACTTCGGGGCCATAATAA